>Ga0041059_1000159_pt1 | contig 42479 bp, 48 predicted proteins | sample AraColnosormetaG_FD_56232 | JGI IMG/M metagenome (GOLD analysis project Ga0041059, IMG submission 56232) | Arabidopsis roots microbial communities from North Carolina, USA - Col MF nosort | ecosystem: Host-associated > Plants > Roots > Unclassified | place: USA: North Carolina | collected...
GTTTTCCCGATCCATTTAGGTTTCTTTCGACTAGTTCTCACGGTGCTAACCATGCCTTTCATTCGCCTTAAACAGATCTCATTGAAATAATACTGGACAGTCCAAGTTATCAAAGGATCCTAATGGTGTGTTTTCTAGAAAAACAAAAGCTAATGTCAGTAAACAATAGATGTGTAATCATATATAGAAGGGCTGAAAGAAAACTTAACAGCAAACTCGAGGAAGTATTTCTCTTGTCTTTCTTGTGGCACACATGTCCAACTATAGAAGGGACAATCAAATTTGTTTGTAAACACTCTAGTTATCTTCCTAACAAGTCGCGAGTTTGTGTCCCGAGTAAACCTCCATACACAAGAAAAACAAGCAGCTGTTATTTGGAAGATTATATAAACTTATCAGACCTAAACTTAAATCAGAGATCAACACAACAGAACCCTAAGATCAGACCTAAACTTAAATCAGAGATCAACACAATATAACCATAAGATCAAAACACAACATGTTCAAATGCACTTAATCAAAGACACGACTGCAAACACACGACTTTTCAAATGCATCTGTGACAAAACATGAATCAGAAAAGACAAATACTTAAACTACTTGGCCTCACAAAGCTCATTACCCAACATAACCATAAGATCAAACCACAACATGTTCTCGCAAACAATAGATATAGAATTTCATACCAACAGATCAAATGTAGCAAAAGGCTGCAAGTATCATCTAAATATGACAACTAAACTTAAAAAAGGCAATGCAAACACACGACTCTTCTAGATTTGTATGTGACAAAAACATGAATCAATTCAGACACAACACAACATGAATCAATTCAAACACAACAAATACTACTTGGCCTCACCAACCCAATATGACAACTAAACCTAGGATCAAAACACAACACAACATGTTATCACAAATAACAGAAGAAGAAGATCATACCATTATATATTCGGTAGAGCCAAGGGAGAGAGGACGGTAACGAACTTCTCGCTCTCCGGTAACATCAGCAGGTCATTTAGAGACTGAAGTGTGTCCTCCTGGAGATCCGGCGACAGAGGAGCATCATCATCGAAGTTGTTGCCTTGAGAGGATGGGTGACTGTGAACCTGAGAAGTCGGAGGGCCAAGCTGAGGAGTCGGAGTGGGTAGCTGAGGAGTCAACGTGGCTTGATTCTGGACTTCTACAGAAGAAGTCCTTTGCATTTGAGGTTGATGAGTCACGGAGTGCTGGAATAATTGTTGAGCGGAGGGTAGTTCCAGACATGAGCTGCCGTTGATTATACTGGAGGAACGAGGCTGGTGTTTCAGGCGTCTGAAGCTGAGGGTTATGTTGAGCTGCCGGCATGAAGTCGTACTGAGCCGGAAGAGTACTCGGTCGTCCAGCAACCGTGGATCCGGTGGCTCTATGAGCAAGGTTAGGAGTGGTTTTCCTCTTTTTTCCTCGCCCAAACATCGTGAGACGGAGAGAAAGCAACGCCGGAGACTGAGAGAGTTTGTGAGTATGAAATCGAAGAGAGATTGAGAGTGTGAAATCGAAGAGAGATTATGGGTTTTGATTTCGAAAATACTTTGTGAGTTTGAATCGAAAAGATTTGAGGAATCGAAGAGAAGAAGGATCGAAAATGATGAATCAAAGAGAGGAAGAGAGATCGAAGAGAATTTCTTAGGGTTTCGAAGTCAGTTGCGGGAAGAAAACAACCCTTAGAAGGGTAGGGTTTCGTGTGGTTGAAGTAGGGTTTGGGCCTCGCGTTTGGGCCTGAATTTTGAGTTTTAGTCGCTCAATTGTCGCGACATTGTTTGGGTCTCGAGTTGTTGGCCCAATAAGTTTGATTAGTCGCAAAACTGTCACTGAATCGTCACTAAATTTCAATTCTTTTAAGATGTGTTTGGGCCTCGAGTTTTCGGGCCCAATAAGTTTGTAATTAGTCGCAAAAGTGTTAGTAAATAGTCACTAATGTTAAATTCTTGTAATTGGGTTTGGGCCGCGAGATTTTAGACCCAATAAATTAGGTATTAGTCATAAAAATGTCAGTATATAGTCACTAAATTTAAATTCTTGTAATTGGATTTGGGCTTAACTGTTTTTTGGGCCAAGTTAAAAGTTAAATATTAATATTAATTGTATTTATACTTACAATAAATTTAATTATAGTTAATATACTTTGTCAAATCTATTTTTTTTTGTACTTAGTAAAATTTATTTAAAATGTTTGCATCATTATATATAATTAAAATCATATTATACAATAATATTACTTAATTTGACATCAATATATTACACAAAACTAATATTGTTCTTCGTCTTCATGTTCTTCATCATCAGAAGACGATAAATTACATAGGAATCGATCTTCTGGATCGGCGTCTTCGACATCGTAGTCAATATTTATTGGGTTGCAATCTTATGTCAAATTGTCGAGTACAAGATCTTCTATTGTAGTCATTAAAACATCATCATCATTTTTGGTTTGCAATAGAGTCTCGTCTTTGTTTGCATATTCTCCTAATATGTTTCTCCTTGGATTTACTTTTAAAACGTTGACCACTCCCGCTTTGGTTTCTTCGTGTATGGATATCAAACAGACTTGTTCTGCTTGAGATGCTGTTTGTAAATGCACCATGTTTGGATAATTACATATTTGTATATGATCAAGAAAAACTAAATAACCATATATATATAGCGTACGTACCTAAAATAAATGGCTCGTATTTGTTGTATTTTCTCTATGAAAGAACGTCGACAACACCACTATTGCTCCTTCGAGTGCCTTTTCCGAGCTTAGGGTCATACCACGAACATTTAAAAAGTGTGATTTTCAAACCGACCACCCCCTCATACTCAAGTTCTATGATATCAGTTAAGTTTCCGTAAATATTTGCGGCGTCAGATGCATCCGCATAATTTTCACCTTTCACACATACACCATAGTTACAAGTCTTACGTCCATCTCCATGACTCTGTGTATGAAACAAATAGCCTCTTATAAAATACATTGGCCTGGTTTTGCCTTTGTGCAAAGGCCATCTACTATCTCTTGAACCCAAGTTGGAAATGGATTACTCGTGTTCCAATATGTAACCTGTATGCAAATTTAGAAATAAACATCATTATAAATATGAAGAATAATAAATAAATGCAAATCATATATATAGATAAATTATTTAGACATACATAATCTTTCACCCACACATGATATTCTTCACCTCTTTTCACGAAGAGTTCTTTTTTGTTCAATCCTGGATATTTAATAGAAAGAAAATCTTCGAACATACTATACCAAAACAACAAATAGGGCTTATTAAACCAACATATATATGAGAATTAGTTATGTACGTAGAATTTATAATTAAAAACTTAAAATGGGAGTATTTAATTTGTTATATACCTCTCAATTACTTGAAAATAGTCACAATTTCGTAAAACATATCCATGTGCGCATTCATAGTCTTCCTCTGATAGCCATACTTCACGTATTTCACCACTTGGACGACCGACGTGAGTAAATATATTAGGTACTCCAGGAACATGATATACATGAACTTCACCCTCATTGAATCTCGTTAACCTGATCCAAATGAGGTAATTCATGGTTGTTAATTTGAAAACTTGCTTTTGTAAAGATGTTTAATTACTATATATTTAATTACCTTGATTTTGTTTGTATATTATCGGCAAAGTAGTGCTCTGAGAAAGAAGAAATCTCGTCATTGATATATGACTCAACAATTGATCCAGCCGCATATCTCTTGCTTTTTGCTTTTCCTTTAAACTTTTTGAAAAACTTCTCAAAGGATACATCCACCTATATTGGACAGGACCGCCCAATTCTGCTTTGTTGGGGAGATGTATAGGCAGGTGCTCCATAACATCAAAAAATGATGGTGGAAAGATATTTTCTAAGTTGCATATGATCAAAACAATGTTAAGCTTAAGAATTTGAACGCGAATTTTCTGCAAAGTTCTCGAACATAAGTCCCTAAAAAATGCGCCAACCCCTGCAAAAAAATATAAATTGCATCATCTTAGGTTAATATAAATTGCATCATCTCAAGTTAATATATATATATATATATATATATATATATAATATAAAGAGTAAATTATATATTCTTATTTTACCTGATAATGCAAGGTGAACATTCCGGTCGAGGAGTTATGCAAAGATAAATGGAAGTAACCGCTCCATAAAAATGTGGCAATCATGACTCTTCATACCTGACAACTTCCCATTCTCCATATCAACACAACTACCCAAATCAGACAAATAACCATCTGGAAATCTGATTGCATGTTTCACATATTGCAATAAACTCTTTTTGGCTTCATTTGTCAATGTATAAGAAGGAAATGGAGCTTTTCCCTTACTATCAATATGTAAGTCAGGCCGAGAACTAAATCGTTCTATATCCATTCTTGACATGATGTTGTCCTTTGATTTACCCTTCACGCTCATAAGAGTATTCATTATGTTATCCAAAAAATTCTTCTTTGTATGCATCACATCAATACAATGTCGGAGATTCAGGTCTTTCCAATATGGAAGCTCCCATAATATGCTTTCCTTGTGCTAGTTATGTTCCTTCCCATAGCCAGGCATCTTCTTTTTGTGACCGTTGCCACCAACATCCTTGGTTCTTGGTGGATTTACACCACACAACCGCTCGTGATAAATTTGCTCACCGGTTAAAGACTCAGGTGGATACTCGGTAGAAGCTTCTTTTCCTTTTTAGAAGTCTTTTTTGTTCTTCCGTAATGGATGACCATTAGGAAAAAATCTTCGGTGACAATCAAACCAGCACGTCTTCCTTCCATTAGGTAGATAAAAAGACTTAGTACTTTCCATGCAAATTGGACAAGACAATTTACCGTGGGTTGTCCATCCGGATAACATGCTGTACGCCGAAAAGTCGCTTATTGTCCACAGCAGCACTGCTTAGATTAAAATTATGATTCAAAGACACATCATATGCATCGATTCCCATAGACCATAACTCTTTTAGCTCCTCAATAAGAGGTCGGAGGAAGACATCCAGACTACCTCGCGGGTGATTTGGCCCAGAATTCAGAATTGTAAGAAACAAGTACTCTGTATTCATGCACATACCGGGTGGTAAATTATATGGAGTCAGGATCACAGGCCACAACGATTGATTTCGCCACATGCCAAATGGATTGAATCCATTGGTACATAATCCGAGATAAACATTATGGGGTTCTTCGGTAAACAAGGGATGTAGCTCTTGGAAATATCTCCACTGTCGCATCTGAAGGATGATTCATTTCTCCTTCTTTTGATTGGGGCTCGGCATGCCAACGCATTGCAGCTGCTGTCTTGTGGCTCTGATACATTCTCTTCAATTGGTCACCAATAGGTAGATACCACATACGACTATATGGCACTTTGGTTCTTCGACGGTAGTCATCCATAGGCTTCCATCTTTGAGTACCACAAAACCGACATTGATCTTCCTTTTCGTCTTCTTTCTAGAAAAGCATACAATTGTTAATACAAACATCAATTGTATAATTAGGAAGGCCTAAATTGCGCATCAATTTTTCTGTCTTGTAATGCGAATCAGTAGCTTGGTTTACTTCTGGTAAAAAATCTGTCAACATTTGACATACCGAATCCACACACTTTTCACTCATATTATGATCCGTCTTGTTCTGCATGACTCAAGCTGCTAACGATAATTGTGATTGGCCTTCACGACAACCATCGTACAATGGATTTTGAGAACCTTCTAACAAGTCATAGAGTTTCTTAGAATGGTTACGTACCGGTTCCTCCATTTTCTGATAAGTACCGTCTTGATGATAGTTATCATCAAACCCCACGTTATAACGAAATGCATCGTTCACCATATCCACATATGGATCTTCTACAACATTACCCACATCTACATATGGATCTTCTACAACATTACCCACACTTTCAGAATTCTCTCTTACATACGTTCTATCAACATAATTACTCGTTCGTACATTCATGTTGAAATCTTCTCCATGCTTATACCAAACATAATAATCAGGCATAAATCCTTGACTAAACAAATGACTACTAACTTTTCTACCCGAGACGATATGTTTTTCATTCTTGCACACAGCACAAGGACAGTGGAATTTACCTCGACAACTTTGTACTATTGGCTGGCTATTAGCAAATGTCAAGAATTCCTCCACTCCAACGACATATTCTGCTGACAAATTTTCTGTCACTTCATCAAACCTCTTGTACATCCACTCTCGATTAAAACCACCACTATTGGTATAATTATAGTTTCCCGCCATTATAAGACCAATAATAAAACTAATATTTATTTTTTTCGTTTTTTTTCCAAAAACGTTTTTTCTTTTAGATATATTGTTTGTGTTGTGAATGAATTTTGTGTACGTGAAATTTTCATTATATAGACAATTTTTAAGTGACTAAAACGCGACTATATTAAGTAGTCGTCTAAAATCGGTTCACCAACTTACAAAACGCTAAACATGTGCTTTTTAATTGAAACTTACGTCTATTTTGCGACTATGGTTAATGACACGCCGTAATAGTCGTAAAATAGTCGCTTTTTTGCGACTACTACGGCGGGTCGTACTTGTAGTCGCTGTTTAGCGACTAATATACGACTAACTTTGGCGATTACTAAGGCGTCTCGTTTGATAATATCAAACAGCCAAATTAGTCATAGATTAGTCGCTAATTAGCGACTACTAAGGCGTCTCGTTTGTGTAGTGAATTTAGCGACTAATGAGCAACTGTAAACCTATTAGTTATACTATAGTCGTAAAATTGTAGCTGAATAGTCACTAAATATAGCGACTATTACTGTACTCGCCGGTTGTAGTCGGTAGTTGACTGTTTTCTTGTAGTACCTCGACACATGACCACCTCGCCCATTATCATCCTTTCGACTGGCAATCTCATGGGCCTTACTCTTAATGGGCTTACCGTCCTTACACGTGGCAATCTTTGGTTGGTCCTGAATTTCGGTGCGGGACCGACACCGACAATAGTGACCTATGGTTTTTAACTTTTTACTATAAATAGGTCATTTTGGATTTGTCCAAAGGTCCAAGTTTTTCTTCTCTAAACTATTTTTGTGATTTAGAATCTTTAAACTCTAATTACTCTTAATCTATTTCGTTTTTGCATTTAGTTCTTTGAAGAAAGTTGTTTATTTTGCTTAGAACTACAATTTGATATGTTTCTAGAAATTTATGGGTTTGTGTTCTTGATTATGTTGCTTGAGTAGTGATTAGGGTTCTTGAGGATGAATTAGATTAGGGTAATATCTAGGTTTATCATGTGGTTAAGATTAGGTTAGATCCCTTCTCGATTAATTATGCATCATGCTTATTTCTTTCTGATCAATTGGAATTTGCCCTTAGGCATTCCAGAATCCAAAGATGGTCTATGGTATGCCTGATCTACTAATTCTAGAGATTAGTTCATCTATCCGAGAGATGGCCCTTTAGAGGGCTTTTTGGCTTTACTCTGTTGGTGTTTAGTGCCTATTGAATTAGATTATGTCGACAAAACCCGAGTCTGGACCTAGCTTAGTTTGAGGGTCAATGATACGAGAGTGCTTTGATTTGTTTTAAAACATTTTCTTTAGGGTATTTGTCTTTCGCCTGTAGCCACCTTATAGATCTCACAGTTTGCCCTTATCCATGAATCCGTCCTTAGGACTTCTATTCTTCTTTAATTTATTTGTGTATTTTCCTTTAACTTGTTCATTTATCTGTTATTGCATTTTAGTACTTGAATATGTTGCCTTCATGGTTCTACTCAACCCTGTGATCGAGTAGGGCACTTTAGTTTGTATTTTTTATTGTTTGAAACTTGAGTTAAGACTGTTACTAGAAACCCACCATCATTGTATTTTGGCTTGAATTAGTTGCTTTTGTACACATCTTGACCACCTAGCAATCAGAATGAAATGGATTGACACCCCCTATTGCTGCATCGACATGTTAGTGTTTAAAGGAAAATTGAACACACAATAGTTAGGCCTCAAAAACCTAACTATCAATTTTGTGTCGTTGTCAATTCATTGTTACATGAATTAATTACTTAGATGTTATAGAAAAGTATGTTTATTACTAAAATATCATACATTTTTTTAAAATTACTCATACGTTTTGAGCACTTGTGTAATTACAGTTAACACCTTTGATTAGTTTTTTTTTGTCATCAGATATTATTTAGGGCTCAAACGAGCCAATCTTGAGGGAAGTTGTTTACATAAGTGATATGAAGCGGTTCGGTACAAACTTTTCATGCCAAATAGTCCCATGGATGAGTTTTTTTAATTAATAATTATTAATTCATTTTTAATTAAGAATAATATATAAAAATTGGATTATCTATGTCATTAACCCACATCACCAATCTCACTCTCCTCAAACTCACTTTATTTCCCCTCTTCTCCTTTTTGTCTCCAAATCCAAGAAAAGTCTTTAGATCTAATAATCTGCAACTTGGGTATAACATGGACAGAGATCTTCAAATTGCAGGAATGGGCTGGATCTTCCTAAACCTCACAGCCACAACGCTTGCCATAGGGTCCCAAATCAAAAGCTTCGTCAGATATACTCGCAACCTCGCTCACAAAAAAAGTCATCAAAAATCAAAACCCCAATCAAAGAGATATATAGAATTCTACATGATTCGTTACAGGTTTGAGTTAAAATCAAGAATAGCTACTTTTTTACTTTGATTTTACATGTCTCTCATTTAGTCTTCCTCTCGATCGATCTCTTTGGAGATATTTCTACTTCTATCTATGTTTTGATTCATACGGTTTTGTTGACTAGTGATTGTTCTACTTCTATCTATGTTTTGATTCATACGGTTTAGTCTTCCTCCTACGTATCCCTCAAACATATTCTTATATTTTTTAATTCTATTATTGTTATTTGACCAATAAATTTCATATTTTCTTCCCAAAATATGTTGTTTTCGATATGTATTATAACTCAGCCGTAAAGTGATGTAACTCAGTCGTAATATGTAAATCATTACAAATCAGCCGTAACATATAATTTACACAACCTTTCGTCTTCTCTAAAGCATATTACTAACTGTGACATGTAATTACCAAATGTTTCATCTTCCGTGAAGCATATAACTCAGCCGTGACATGTAAATTTACCGAACCTTTCGTCTTTCCCGAAGCATTATTACTCAGCCGTAAAATATCATGTACACAACCTTTCATCTTTCCCGAAGCATATAACTCAGCCGTGACATGTAAATTTACGGAACCTTACATGTTATGGCTGAGTTATAATCCGTACAATTGATTTGTCACGAAACGTTAAAACTCAATGAGTTATAATGTGTTATGGTTCTTAGAGTCTACAATGACAGGTGATTTGTCACACGAACTACATATTACTGCTAACAAATAATGAAGAAAAAGAAAATTCTTGCAAACAATACTTTGTCTAACAAGTTTTAGCATTATGCCCAACTTGTTTAGATAGAGAACATGCGTGTTGCTTTCTAAGGCGTTTATTTCCAATACCAACTTCCAAAGATAATTTAATCCTAATTTTCTTGGGCCTTCTTGGGTTGTTTACAACAATTAGAGGCAAGCATATCAGGAGAAGGATGAAAGAAAATGAAGAAGAAATGAGGAAGACGATGATGAATTAGAAGTTCTTGTGATGTAAAAAAACATAGGTTAAGGACAACTCGGGTGAAGAACAACACAGCGAAGAAGAAGACGAGTTGAAAAAAATTAGGGACGTTTCGTATTTCTGTTGATGATGATGAGATGGAATGATGACGTCGAATGTTGCATCCGACTTCATTTTTTAATTGATGAATTGGCAAGTAAGCCACCAAACGAACATGTAAATTTGCCTAAATAAATCAGCCATCAAACAAAACTATAAGTCAGTCGCAACATGAATACTATTATAGTAATTTAAAAAAAGAAAAAACGCCAAGTTAATTCAGCCTTCTAATGTCGTAACTCAACCAACAATCTTTAACTTAGTTGTATCGTTTAATAACTCGACCGTAATTGCATGCTCTTATAGTAATTAATCTTTCGTTACTAAATCAGCCGTAACAAGGCCGAGTTATCCCATAACTAAGGCGTCTTTGAATACTCAGCTAGCCAAAAAAGATAACTGAGTCGTGTTGAGGAAATAACTCAGCCATTTTCTCATAATTTAGCCACAATGTTGTCTGGGTTATGCTCGAAATTCTCATAACTCAGACAAATTTCATTAACTCAGCCGTAACGTAGGCTAGATTATCTCATAACTCAGACAAATTTTATAAATCAGCCATAACTATAGGCTGAGTTATACTCATAAGTCCGTTGTTTTCTCATAACTCAGCCATTTTGTCAGCTGCAACATAGCGTAACTTAGCCGTAACTGCCTCTTTATCGCCTTACGGCTGTCAGCAATTTCTGTCGTGGCGACACGGTTTTGCTGATGTGGCAGTGGCATTCTTTATAATTACGTTATTTCCTGTAACGTTTAGTAGGGGCACGATGGGTATACAAAATGGACCAAAATATGACAGTAATAAAAAAAAATTTTTTATAAGGTTCTCGTAAATATACCTAATTTATATGACATCTGAGTAAAGATCGCTTGTTACATTCAAGATCTCAGAAACTTTTAAGATCAAGTTTTTTTACATTACTCTGGTTACTAACTCAGCTTTTCTTCTACTTGTCTTTGTGGTGTAGGTACTAATCTTCATGCATGCACACTCGTTCCAAAGGAATTGCACCCCTACTTCCTTTCAAAGACAACATTGATAGGATAGCTCATGAGTTACAAGAAACCAAAGAAAAAGCAGACTGAGATCAGCAAAACCATTTGTTATTAATCAACTGAACAGAGGAGTTGAGATACAAGATCCACCTAATGTTGATCAATCAAGAAACATTGGTGCTCGTGATGCCCCAAGAAATTTTCACCAAAGACAAGGGATAGTGCCACCGCCGGTTCCTAATAACAACTTTGAAATTAAGAGCGGTCTTATCTCTATGATCCAAGGGAACAAATTTCATGGCTTGCCAATGGAGGACCCTTTAGAACACCTTGATAGCTTTGATAGGCTATGTAGCCTAACCAAAATCAATGGTGTAACTGAAGATGGATTTAAGCTAAGACTCTTTCCCTTCTCTTTGGGCGACAAGGCACAACACTGGGAAAAGACTTTACCTCCAAACTCAATCACTTCATGGGACAATTGCAAGAAAGCTTTCCTAGCCAAGTTCTTCTACAACGTTCGCACAGCTCTGCTGAGGAACAAAATCTCAGGCTTTACCCAGAAGAACAATAAAACATTCTGTGAAGCTTGGGAGAGGTTTAAAAGCTATACCACTCATTGCCCCCATCACGGCTTTAAGAGTGCTTTCTTATTAAGTACTCTCTATAAAGGAGTTTTACCATAGATTTGAATGCTACTCAACACTGCTTCCAATGGAAACTTCTTGAATTAGGATGTAGAAAAAGGATGAGACTTAGTCGAAAATTTGGTACAGTCTGATGAGTGCTACAATGAAGAATATGATCGATCAGTGAGAGGAACTGGAGACACTCAAGATAGACACATGATAGAAATCAGGGTTCTAAATGACAAGCTGAATAAACTGTTGTTGGCACCACAGAAGCAGATACACTACATAACTGATGAAGAGCATTTCCAGATGCAAGAAGGGGGGAACGATCACACTAACGAAAGCATCTACATTCATAACCAAGAAGGATTCCACAAAGATTACAACAATTACAAGTCTAACTTGAACCTCTCCTACAGAAGCACTAATGTATCCACAATAGCAGAATCAGTCTAAGACATATGTTCCCTATAACCAAGTATTTTCCCCTAAGAAGTAGTTCAACGAAGGTTATCAACAGCAAAATCCACCACCAGGGTTCACACAACAACCACAACAAGCCCCAACAGCACAAGATCTTGAAGTAAAGCAATTGATTCAACATATCATTAAGGGACAAGCCACTGAAGCTTTGACTTTCGAAAAAAGTAGCTGAACTACACAACAAGATTACAATGATCTAAACGTCAAGTTTCATGCTCTCAATTCAAAAGTGAAGTGTCTGGAAGGTCATATAGCATCTTCCTCTATTCAGAAACACCCTTAACAACTTCTAAGATAAGCAGTTCAGAATCCCAAAGATTATGCTACTGCCCACGCTATCATCATTCAACAAGACGATGAGTCTCCATCTCATCGTATGCCTCCACGAATCACTGAAGACAATATGATTCAAGAAGGGGGGGGGTCAAGTTACAATGTTGCACCTGCTTATAAGAAAGTCATCTGGACTATGGAATACATACCTCTAATGGACACTCAGCATTTTGTGAAGAATTTCTTAATGGAAAAGATTTAGAAAGATCAGAATCCAATGATGTTTAGCCGTGTCATCGCTTAAGAAAAAGATAAGAAGAAAGTCATTTTAGAAAAGCTAGATGACATTGGTTCATTCACTCTACCATGCTTCCTAGGACCATTGACCTTCGAAGCATCTATTAGGCTTATGCCCCTCTTTACAGCTAAAAGGCTAGTGGTCGTCGAGTACGAGTTTTGCAACCTATCTTTGCTCTTGGCTTATAGGTCTGTTGCACGTCCTCATGGGTTAATTGAAGATTTGCCGATCAGAATTGGAAATGTTAAGATACCTACAAACTTTGTAGTGTTGGACATGGATGAAGAGGGAAAGAATCCCCTGATCTTGCGAAGACCATTCTTAGCCTCAGCTGGAGTAGTCATAGATGTCAAGAATAGAAAAATTGATCTGAACCTTGGAAAAGGCATTAAGGGGAAATTTGATATCAACAATGCTACAACAAAACCAAAAATAGAAGGACACAATCTTGGGATCCATGACATGGTTATTAATGAAGAACCATAAGCTGGAAGCCCAACAAGATCAAACCCTACCTCTCAACTCAGCAAGCTGAAAAAGAGTTTTGAACGCTAGAGAAGAACCATAAAAGGGTTAACTCAAACTGAAGACCCTTTAGTAGATGACTAGCATGAGCTGAAGAGAAACTTAAATGGCAAAGCAGAGTAAAAGAAGGGCAGTCTGGAACTGTGATGAAGCTGAAAGAATAACTATGGGATTTTAAAAAAGAGGCCAATCAACAACCAATCAGCATTGATACAAATGAGATGGCTATTGCTCTAACTAGCAAAGAAAGGAAATGAGTTCACAACAGAATGGCTTGAAGAAGAAGATTACCCAGCAGATCAGAAAGGAGTTTATTTTGAGGAAAGAGTTATTGAGTGCTCAGTTTCAGACTTATCAAGAGAAGATGCAAAATATGAAGATGTCTTCATCAAGGAAGAAGAGGACCTTTTAGCTCGATTCATACATGCATTTGTCATCATTTAGCTCTGTAATAACTCGTTGTTTCATATCTTTTTGCATCACTTTAGGACATTTTGCACATTTAGGCATTTAGGATCATTCTATAAACGCATTGCATGTTTGGGTGTGTTTTCAGGTGCATAAGGAGCTTACTCGACCATATTGCTCAATCACACCAAAGGGGAAGCATTCACTCTATCACATAGCTGCGGAGGAAGCCAGAGATCACCACTCGACCCACCACTCAACCAATCACTCATCCAATTACTCGAGCGTAACCGACGGATTCCACTTGACGAGATGATCGATCCATGCGCCTGCGGATCCTCCTCATTTCCCCACTTAACCAGACAGTTGAGCGTAAGAAGAGGAGAGGAAGAAGCAACCACTCGACAAGTGATCACTCAAAGCATAGAGGCAAAAGCACAATCTTTACCGCACCCTAGTCACTCAATGATAAGGGTCGAGCATATCACTAAACCGCCTCAAAACTATTGTCTTCTAGTGACCTAGGGTTTTCAACTTTTTACTATAAATAAGTAATTTTGGATTTGTCCAAAGGACCAAGCTTTTATTCTCTGAACCATTTTTGTGATTTAGAATCTTTAAACTCTAATTACTATTAATCTATTTTGTTTTTGCATTTAATTCTTTGAAGAAAGTTGTTTATTTTGCTTAGATCTACAATTTGATATGTCTATAGAAATTTCTGGGTTTGTGTTCTTGATTACGTTGCTTGAGTAGTAATTAGGGTTCTTGAGAATGAATTAGATTAGTGTAATATCTAGTTTTGTAAGCTGGTTAAGATTAGGTAAGATCCCTTCTGGATTAGTTATGCTTCATGCTTATTTCTTTCTGATCAATTAGAATTTGCCCTGAGGCATTTCAGCATCCAAAAGATGTTCTAATGGTATACCTGATCTACTAATTCCAGAGATTAGTTTCTCTATCCCAAAGATGGCTCTTTGGAAGGCTTTTTGACTTTAATCTGTTGGTGCTTAGTGCCTGATGAGTTTGAGTCCGTCGACAAAACCGAGTCTGCACCTAGCTCAGTTTGAGGGTCAATGATACGAGAATGCATTGATCTGTTTTAAAACATTTTCTTTAGGGTATTTGTATTTTGCCTGTCAGCCACCTAATAGATCTCACAGTTTGCTCTTATTCATGAATGCATCCTTAGAACTTCTATTCTTCTTTGATTTATTTGTCTATTTTCCTTTACCATGTTCATTCACCTGTTATTGTATTTTAGTACTTGAATATGTTGCCTATAGGGTTCTACTCACCTCTTTGATCGAGTAAGGCACTTTAGTTCGTATTTTATTGTTTGAAACTTTAGTTAAGGCTGTTATTTAAAACCCACCATCACTATATTTTGGTTTGACTTAGTTGCTTCTGTACACATCTTGATTGCCTAACAATCATAGTGAAATCAATTGACACCCCTTATTGCTACATCGACATGTTAGTGTTTAAGGGGAAATAGAACACACAATAGTTAGGCCTCAAAAACCTAACTACCAAGCACAAACTTGATGATCCTATACAAAAATGTTCACATTTTAGTAGTAACTAGGATTTAACCCGCAGTGCACACCACATGCGCTAGTTTTATTCCGTTTTTGTAATATATATTTGATTATGTATAATTATATCAATACTATAAAAACAATAAGAATCGCTCATGTGCTAACACATCAGCTTTTTTAGTTCTTCTCAGCTTGACACCTCTGTTAAAATCAACAACCAATTAGAACATTTCGTTTAATACAAATAATTTTTGTTGACCAATCAGACGTTAGTATTTGTACATGTCATTCTATTAAAAAAAAAATTAAAATTAGCCCAGCCGAAATTCTTAAAAAACAAAACTTCTTATGTTAAAACAAAATAGAAATTAGCCTAGCCCAAGTTTGTAAAAAACTAAACTTCTTATGCTATTACATGGGCCTAAACTTTTGTAATGTTGATGGGCCGAGTAGATATTTTGGTTTATTCTAACGGACATTAACCTGTTTTGTTTTCTGTTTCTTCATGTTTTTCCCTACTCTTCAGTCTCTCTATGAAAGAAAGACATTTGACTTGATTTGATTTGCCGACAGAGTTTGTTGTTGACTCGATTTGCCATCGGGAAGGGTTCCAATCACCACCGGAAAAATCACCTATTTTCCAAGCTTCAAGGAACCCCTCGCTAACAAGCTCCATAAATCATCTTCTAAACATAGCACGCGGTATCTAGCTTACATCCACTTAGATAGGCGATTGTGGAGAACAATGAATGTCTAGAGCTTGGACGTCTCGGTTGTTTGTTGATTTTACCGGAATCATCAAAGAGAGCTGCATTTTGGTGATGGGTCTGGGAGATTAAACAGACCTCGCAGATTTTCTCTTGAGATTGGACGGTCAGGGAGTCAATCAGTTATGTGATGCTGCTACACCAAATACTCACCAAACGAGCAGTAAAATTCTTTGATTGTGCCACGAAGTTGATTGTCGGATTTTGAGTTCTGACAACAATGCTATAAAAATATGAAAGTCTTAAATGATTCAGGTTAGACTAATTTTTGATATTCCTCAAAGGGAAATCAACAATCGTGGATTCGAGTCCAGTCAACCATCAAGGAAGTTTCCTTTCAACCATTATGCTATTTACTTGGAATTAGAGGATTGTGCTGCTTAAGTTGATTAGTTCTTAGGATTTTGGGAAATTGAGGAGTGTGAGATGAGAAATATAGAGTGATGTAAAGAATTTTCCTTCTAAGATGTTTAATCAATTTATGAGTAGTTTCCAGTGGCACTTGAATTGTTCGGTATAGTTTGCACCGGTTGAGATGTTAAACATCACTAGATAACATTTGTTCCAATTTGGCAATACTCAATTTGAGAAAGTTCTTAGATTTGTAGATATTGATTTGATTTCTGTTTTAAAGATGTGGCATTGTAGGCGTTGTGAATTGTTCATTCTGCCCAAGATGTTGTTGAACTCAGGAGCTCTGATTTGTTTATAACAGAAATGGACAGGAATTGATCCAAGTACTTATACGATTAGTCTAGATTTAGTTTTGATCTTTCAATGTTTATTATAAATGTTAATCGGTTTAAATTATAGGTGTTACCATGTATTCCTTATCAATTCACACTTGAATCTTTCACAGAAGGACCGGAATTACCAAGTTTAAAGTAAGGAAAAAATGTTATGTCTTGTAATGTCAAAAAAATCATGAACTTTCAAATTTGGGACGATTTAATCTTGAACTACACGGAAAACAAATAAATCGTAAAGTTTTTGTTGACTTTCTAAATAAATGACAAAGTTTTTGTTGACTTGTCATTTGAGTCATGTCGTTAAATAGGTTGACAAAAAAATTTAGTCGTTAATGTCCCGTTTATCTGCTCTGTTAGAACAAAACAACGTCCTTTATTGCAGAGACAAAACAAAATCGTTTTGTCTCTAGAAACAAATTTAAACCCTAAATCCCCAAATCGATTTCATGATCTCAAATCCTATAGAAGCTGAACCGATTCGAATCCCATCTGGCGACGAGGTGAACGATGTTCCTCAACCCAAATCAAATCAAAAGAAGAGAAAATGGAAGCATGAAGTTGGAGTAGAGGACGTCGTTTTGCTTTAACAGAGCAAATAAACGATACATTAACGCCGTAAAAAATTTCTGTTAACCTATTTAACCACATGACTCAAATGGCAAGTCAACAATAACTTTGTCATTTATTTCGAAAGTCAACAAAAACTTTATGATTTATTTATCTTTTGTGAAGTTTAAGATTAAATCGTCCCAAATTTGAAAGTTCGTGATTTTTTTGATATTTTTCCCATTTTTTAATTGTGCACAATTAAATGTTACCACGTGGTATTATTTGACAAAGCTCTAAAGTCATGATTTTGTTGTTGTTGTATTTTCTCTACAGATATGGACGTAGCCTTTCACAGGAAAACTGGATTTACCAGGTTTAAACTAAAGAAAAGTTGTTATGTCTTGTATTTTTTATTTGTTGTTATGTTTGAGATAGCTTCAAAGTCATGATTATGTTGTTGTTGTATCTTCTCTGCAAATATGGGTCTAGCCGAGATGAACTAATCTTCTTCAACAAAAACTCTGTTTGTGTGATCTGTATTGGTTATGGAGATGTTAAGGTTAGTTTCTTATCTGAACCATTGTTTTTTCTCTTTAAAAACTCTTTTTAAATTAAGAAAATGCGTGAATTACAAAATTTTCCAGAATTGTGAATACAAATTTGAAATAAGAATAAGTTGTGGGTACATAATTTTAAAAGGAAATTGCTGTCTAAAGCAAAAGATGATCTAAGTCTATGAAACGGAAAAAAATTTTGAAGATGAAACACCCATCACATACATGATCTAAATCTCCAACAACACACTCGTCAGCAATCTTTATTTCATCTAGAAGCATATCATACTTTCGGTATTGCCGCACTCTTAGCTCCAATGTTAACTCCGCATAGTTTTCTTGGCATTGTCTAATAGCTTGAAAGTCTTGATTTATCCAAAGTTGGGTGATATTGTTTGAACGGTCATCTATTTGGTCTTCACATATTAGAATAATTCCACAGATAAACATTTCTTCGGAATTAGTTTTTCTAGCTGCGTAAGTGATCTCTTCAATACCTATAGCAATTTCTTTGCGAAAATAATAATCTATAAGACCAGAAATGAAAATAGCGCGCACATTCCTATTTTGGGCACAATGAACTAAAAATGTTATTCCATGGTGGTGGAAATACTTCAGTGAGATTAAGATTCTTCCACACATCCGGAAATTTGGAGATACAAGAGAATGTTTTGCATGATGTGAGGGACTGCATGAAATCTAAACAAAAAGATTCTCCTACTTTGCCAAGTATGATAGCTAGCATGTCGGGAAGTTTAGTTAGAACTTGTTGAAAACACTTTTTTACATGATTTACTTTGAAATTTTTGGATTGATGTAGAACTGAATATCTTTACTTCTATTCATAGGAAAGTTCTTGAATTTTATTTTTATTCCTCTGATTTAAAAATATGTCTCAATGCATTGTATTAGCCATTCCGTATATCTACTTTAATGTATAGAAGAAGAGGTAAATACGTAGTATTTTAGCATTTGTAAAATGATTTAAATTTACTCTAAAACTGTTGAATGAACTTAGAAAATGTAATTACATTATTTACACTGCCTTGTTGACTATATGTCAGTTTTAATAACATTTATTTTATTGATGTGGTTACTATTTAACTTGATTTAAAAGGTTTTAGATCGACAGATTGTACAACTCTAACTTTAAGATTCTACATTCTTGTTATTTACTTATTACATGTATGTAATAGATTATAAATCTCGGAAATCAGATTAAGATCTGTAGTTTTAACTACATAGGAATATTTTATATAACTTACATTCGCCTTTCGTTATTAAATTACAAAATCATTCTTTCTTCCAAGTAAGTAATGATACTGTGTTTTCTTTTCAATCTATCCTCTTCTTTTTTTTCCATTTTACAACTTCTTATTTTTTGATTTAATTGTTTCTTTTTAGTTATCATGGCTTTTGAAGATGATAATTTTTCTTCTTTGTTGTTGAAACAATTTCTTTCAATCAACTTGTGATTGGCAACTACAATATGTTTTTGTTCATATGATGCGCATGTGGGAAGCACATAACTTCAAGTTGAATGGATCACTCATGAGTCTTGACTTCCTATTACTAGACAAAGAGGTAATTTCTTTAAGAGCTTTAATGGGTAGATTGATAAAACATGTTACTTATAAATGTATCCTTGCATGAAATTCTAATTCAAGGATCAATTTACCATCGCAAAATTCACATATTCAGGGACCTAATTGAAGAAGGAAACATATATCTAATTGGCAACTTTGAAGTTGTTATCACCTATAGTCACTACAAAGTGACAGACAACCCATTCACCATCAGATTTTTGGATACAACTCATATTGTCAAAGTTGCTGAAGAGAATTGTTTTTTACGCTTGAAAAAATCAAAATACATACTTATGCAGAATTTACCAAATTCGTGGGGACCAATATACACTTATTCAATGAGTTCAAATATTCGTTCTATTATTTTTTGTTTTAAAAAAGTATTTGTAATTATTAATTTCATTCCATGTATTTTAGATGTCGTGGGCCAAATATTGAAAGTCCAAGTCTCAAATTTGGAACATTCAAGCTCTATTCAAAAAATCATCGTACTTCTCTTGCTACAAGAGTTCGTTTCTAATTCTATTTAATTTTCATATATAAATAGGAATAATTTACATATTTTAAAAATTGAACAACAAAGCAATCGTACGAATAAAGCTTTGGGATGATCAAGCATCAAATTTTTGTCGACAATTCCACCAAACCAATCGACAAAACAATGTCATAGTCTGCACATGTTTGAATCCAAAAATGTTTTCCTGTACTTACAACCTTTTAATTTTTTTAATATAATATTATCCTTCAAAATATAAATATTCTCTCTTTATTTCAGGAAAACTGCATTTGAATTCAAGTGGTTCAACAAAGATATATATCGATTATGGTTTACAAGTGGTAAAAGAGTTTATGATAAGGTAACTAATACATCCTCCAATCAATATTAAGAGAAAGTAAAATTTTTTCATATACTAATTAGTTACATGTATGAAAAAATTTCATACATCATGGAAATAGAAGAGAATTCAAGTTATCCAAAAATTCTTGAGGAGAAAACTATAGCAAATATTATGGAAATTAGGAATATGCTTAGATATTTGATTACATACCTAGTGGATCTAGCCAGGTATGTAATTCTGTCATCTCTATAAATTGTAATAAAATATATTATATAACAAGAGTATTAGACACTGATGATGCTATAATGGAATGCAAAAAGTACAGGAAAAAAAAGTCTTCTGTCAAGCAGAAGTTACTAGAATATGTGGCTGCAATGGATGCAAATATTTATCTTCTGCTTCATGCTCAAAGAAACTCTGCAATGGATGGAAATATTTATCTTCTACTTCATGCTAAAAGAAACTCAAGCAAACTGCAACATCTTTGGTCTGCAATTTTTGTAAAAAAAACACAACAATATGAGTTTGAAAGTAAAGTACTCATATTCTTTTTCCCAAACAAAATCAAAATCAAAATCTAATAAAATTGTGTGTTATACAGGTTTAAAGTGGAATTAGAGGTTCAAAGTGGAGATAGAACAACCATATTCATCTTATTTGACAAAGATCTTAAAAAACTCACTCACAACACAACTGAAGAGCTCACAGCCTCAGAGGTAACAATAAAAACAAGAAATTGTTGATACAACCTAAAAAATATCTACAGATAATGGGTCGTTCTAATTTATATTTATATTAAATCAGGAAATAGATGATGAGCAAAATTTTAACGAAATTGTTGAAAATAAGATGGAGTTCCAAATCAAGATCACATAATACAACTTTAGAGCTTCTAACCAAGCATTCACATTCTCTCGAGTTACCAAAGAAATCTTACCTGATGATTCTAATGCCATTGACAATGGAACAAAGGCATTTTCAATAATAAGCATGTTTTTAAATTCACCAACAGTAAATGACGTATAGTATTATGTAGGTTACTAGGGATAACAATGATGCACAACCAAGAAGTCCTGATTAAAATAGAAGATGGAAGGAAAAAACCTACTTTTTAAGCAAATGAAGAAAGAAACCCCAAAAAGAAACGTCTCAGCAATTAGCATTAACTAAATTTCTTCCAAAGTAAATGCAAGTCATTTTAATTCTACATCGCAGTCTTCAAATTGTTTTTCTGCATTAGTCCTTAAATTGTATTTCCACATCTCAGTCTCTAAAATTGCATTCTACATCTCAAACTCCTTAGTTTTTTTTTTTGTAATTTAACTCCAATGTAATAGATATTTTAATAGCAATAAAGTTTTCTTAGCTTCTCTTTTATCATCCTTTCTTTAGTTCTAGATTTTGGCATGAATGTGTAAATATGACTTAAACTAAATATAATGTCCATATGTCTAAAAAAAATCGCAAATCTCTTAAAAATATTTTTAAAATATATATATATTTGATAATTTCACAGCTTGCATACATTAATATGAAAAAATTAAATTATAACTATTTTTGTTTTTAAATAAAATATATCATTAAACTTTCAATAGAATTAACAATAAACTGCAATATGCAAATTTGTACTTGTGATTTGGTAGCAAATTCATTTCATATCAAAAAATCAATTTTAATTTTTTAAACCAAAAATACTTCATAATTTGTGTCATAAAATAATTTGTATTTTTGTTTTATTTTGGTGATCTGAAAATATTAGATACAGATACATGGTGGTAGCTAGAGAAAAACATATTTTTACAAAATTTATATCTACATTAAAATTTCATCTTCATTTCAGTAATTAATTTCCTAAAATATCAAAATTTGGATTGAAAACTATCAATGGCACCGGGGAAACTTACAGGTTCTATATTGAAAACTATCAATGGCACCGGGGAAGAGAAAACCAGAACCAAAATTAGAAGAAACATCAAAATCAAAGAGGATGAAAGACAACAAAGACTAAACGAAAAAAGACCAGGTACAATCTCCACAAATTGGTAATCCTAATGTACATCTTTTTGTCAAACTAACAACACTATTTTAAATCTCCTACAGAAAAACCTAAAGCCCATGTTGATCCCATAGATAGATAATTAGATTGTTAAAATAATTTTAAATTCTATATATCTCTCTACAACTAAGAATTATTGTTCACTAACACATATATAATGCAGAGATTTCTTGAGAGGCAAGATAAAGAAGATATGAACTAGGAAAAAATGAAAGAAATTACCCTCCAAGAAAAGGTGACCAGTAATATAACGTTTGAGTTTTAATGTTCTAAATAAGAATATGAAAAACAAAAAACAAGTCATCTTTGTTAAATTTCTAAACAGGGAAAGCTACGAAAACCACTTCTTCAAAAAAAGTAGAGAGAAAAAGAAGTGAGAATAATCTTCTAGCATGCCCTTTTTGTCATGCATTGGTGTGGAGAAAAGAAAGCAATGAGAAAACTAAAGACGGGAATAAAATGTTTTCAATATATTGTCAAAAAGGAAGAGTATCTTTACCAACCATCAAAGAACCACCATAATCTCTAGCAGAATTATTAGATCAATATCTTTGAAAGAGACTATCAAAGTTAACAATTCAATGCTAGCTTTCACGTCCATTGGAGCCAAAGTGAATCATTCTGTTTTATCTGGTTACGGTCCCTACACATATAGAATTCAAAGGCAAGTATATCATAGATTATGATCACTACTTCCACCCAAAAGAGAACCTCCTAAATTTTCAAAGAAGGATGTTATGCTTTGGGTCTATTGGATCAACAATTGCAAATCAACTATGAAACATCGGCATAGCTTTGAGGCATGTGACCGCATACTAAGGGACATTATGAATAAGAACGATCCTACTGCTAAACATAAACAATTTGGAGGTAAATCTATCTTGCTAGGAGGAGATTTTCGACAAATATTGCCATTCATTCCGAAAGGAAGCAAACAAGATATGGTTATGGCATCACTTAACAAATCTTATATCTAGAAAAGCTGCATCGTGGGTATCCTTATCAAAAACATGAGAGTCCAACAAGATGAAAAAAGAGTTTGCAGAATGGATTTTACAAGTCGGAAATAGAGAAGCAAAAATGGTCAGTACCCTCAACAGAGATTATCAAGAAAATGACAACATAGAGATTGAGAAATCATTGTTGGTGCCATAAGGAAGAAACCCAATAGAAGAAATACAGAAAGCAACGTTTCTAGATCTAGAAAGCAAATTTAAAGATAGTGCGTACTTGCGAAATCGTGTTGTCCTTACTCCAAGGAATGAAATCGTGGATGAGTTAAATATAATCTACCTAACTCAAATCACATTTCAGATGAAAGAATATCACAGTGCTGATAGTATATCCAACGATGAGAGAGATGTGTTTGGAGTCAATCTTCTATACACCACAGAATATGTAAATGCAATTAAGTGCTCAGGATTACCAAATCATTGTCTACTTTTGAAGCAGTACGCCCCTGGCATTCAGTTATGAAACATAAACCAGAAGAAAGGATTGTGTAATGGAACTAGACTAATGATTACGCGTTTGGGAGAAAAGGTACTTGAAGCAAAGATACTAACAGGTACTAATGTTGGTATAAAAATCACCATTCCAAGGATATCATTACAATTGTAGATACAGATATTCCATACAAGATGACGAGAAGGCAATTTGCAATCAAAGTTTGTTCTGCTATGACAATAAACAAGAGTCAAGGGCAAAGTTTGGAGAATGTAGGTTTTATCTACCAAAACAGGTTTTTAGTCACGTCCAATTATATGTTGCTTTATCAAGAGTCATCTCAAAAAAGGACTACACATATGGAGTGAAGAGGCAGACAAAGAAAGAAACCCATCAATCAAAAATGTTGTCTATAGAGAGATCTTCAACAATCTCCACTATAAACACTCGGGTGATACAAATAACAAAACAAAAACCAGATAAATAACTCTAATATTAATTAAAAAAACAGTTGCACGTGAAGATAATGAATACGCAGAAAATCACCAAACCATAGAAGAAAATTCAACCGAAACAAGGCAAACATGTAATAAGTCTATCTTACACTATCTTAAATGATTAGTCTAATTGCAAAACAGAAATATGCTATAAACAATTACAGTAAAGATAACTAACCTTATAAATGTTTGTGCTTCTCTTCTCCACAATAGTAAAACACCAAAGACTTAAGCAGAATTTCCCGTATCGCTGTCCCTATCGGCTGCAACATCTTCGCCTCGTCAATGACCAATAATGAACATACAGTTTAAAAAAGAACCTTCTCATTACTAGTAACTATGTTCCAATACAACAATCGTTCTACAATTGATCTCATTTTTGTTTTTAGAAATATTTCAATACCTACTTCTATCCATCGCTTATTTAAAATTAGTTTATATTATACTACAAACAACTCAATTCCAAATATAACGATTTTAAAAAATCAACAAGTACATAAAGTCATCTTTTAAAATCTAATTCAATTAAGGAAATACAATTAAAGAAATCGGTGGAGAGGAAGACAAACGTCAGTCGAACCAAAAGACAGGAGAAGTAAGATCCAAAACCTTCTCTGAGACAAATGGAACATGATAGGAAAAAAAAGAATTCCCTCAAAAAAACACAATATATACACAAAACTTTGCAGGAATTTTGTTCATACAAGAATTGCCTAAAAACTTCCAGTTATATATATTTATATTCAGAACTAAATACTTATACCCAAAATAAAGGTGAAAATAATTACAAAAGAAAAAATACACAAATTTTTACATTTTCTACAAATAACATTAAATACGCATGTCAAAATTTTGAAGACAAAGAAGACAACAACTACAATCATAAACAAAATGACGAAACTATCAATACAATTTCACATTAATTTAATTTTTCATCTTTCTCATCTACAATTGAACTTCATTAAAAGACAACAATTTCATAAGACAACAACAAAAATAATTAAAACATTTAAAATACACTTTCTCTCATACAAGACCAAATATGAGTACCACCTAAACAAAATTATCACCTAATCATTTTAAATTATATTCACTTACCTTCCTAATGACGCTTCTACATAGATGTTGGTTAACAAAAAAAATTACCCCCTCCCCCAATATTTAAAAGGGCTATATGGACCTTATTAAAAAAAAAACAAATGCATTGTATTTCCACCTAATTTCTAATAAACTTCTTATTCTACATATATCATGAATAATCACAAATAAGATTCACTAACAACATACAACTTCAAAACACAACATTACCAATAAAACCCAACGGCTTGGCTCGGGGTTCTCCTTAGTAATTATTAATAATGTTTTTGTAAGAGAATGTGTTTTAAATAACCTGTTTGACCACGTTAAAACATATTCTCCTACTAAATATACAACAAACACCCAAATAATAAAACAAAAACATTATTAATAATTCTATAATATACATAAAAAAGAGGAAAACCGAACATAACTATCTCCCGCGGTGTACACGGTGGGTTGAATCCTAGTTTATACTGGCTAAGAATGATCGGGTTTTTGGCTCCTGTACGAATATCTTGGCTGAAATATTTGTCTTACGTAAATCATAGAATGATTGGCTAAATGAGGGTAAATAGTGAAATAAATCTTTTTTTTTTGGTGCACAAACTTAATTATATTGCTCAAATGATGTTCTGGTCATACAAACTTAGACATAGTTTTGCAACAGAATCAACCACAACATTAGATGACCGAGGAATAAATTGGCATATTAAAGTAGAAAAATAATCGATACTTAATAGAATGTCTTCCAAAATACCGTGAACTTCCAAAAGAACTGAACAAGAGTTGATGGCTCCGATCAAATGTTGACAGTCAGACTCGAGTAGAAGATGATCCACTCCTAAGCTGACTACATCTAGAATTGCAGTTCTACAGGCTAAACTTTCAGCCATGAGAGTTGATGAAACGTTCTCGCAAATTGCAGAACACGTTGAGGTCCCTCCTGCCCCTGGTCCCTTAATACTCCCGCCAAGGCCCGCCACTTTGATGTCCTCTCTCCAAGCCGCATCCGTTCTACAAGAGACACTACGCCAATCCTGGTTTGGGAGGAGACTCCTGCTCGCTACCAAAGGCACAGAAGGTTGCTTGTCTTGTGGTGAGGTATGGGCTGAGCATTGCCCCACTCTTTTCTGATAAGAGAGAACAATATCATTAAAGACTTTTTGATTCCTAGCTTTTCACAAATTCCAGCAGATCCATGGCGCCAAAGGACCAAAACAGACTCTTGCTGGAGCAAACACAAAAGAGAATATCTAGAGAAAGGGGCCTGTTTCCACACCTATTGGGCAAAATGACACATAAAAAACAGGTGCAAGATAGACTCTGACTCTCCACTCCTGATGCAAGCATCATCCACAACAATGTTCCTTTCTCGGAGTTGTTTGCCAGTGGACAGTCCTCCATAAAGAGCTCTCCAGAGAAACAGCATGATCTTTGGTGCGGTTTTGACTGACCACACTAAGGAATTCCACATACTATCCTCCTGCCCTGCCGGTTCCGCAAGCACAAGGGCTGAGCTTATAGCTACAAAATAGCCCGACTTTGTAGTGTAAATTCCTATCTTTTCTTCCAACCAAACCTGCTTATCTCATGCCCCAAGGCAACTAGGCTTAAAATCCAGTATCAAACCAGAGAGAGGGGAGCAAACAGAGCTGACTCTTTCCTCACCCCAGTCCACTGTATCTTGTATGAATAGATCACATACTCGCCAAAATAAGAATAGAGTATGAAAGGATCTCTTCACTGTATTGAGACCTGAATGAATCTCTGAAAACAAGGGATGAATAGCTTATGTCTCTCTGAAAACTTGGTAGAAAAGAACTTAGGTCTAAACAATGACCTCTAAAACTATCTATATGCCCTATAAAACGTTTAGTGACTAATAATGCAAGCAGGGAAGTCTTTTGGGGCATATTTCCACTTCTGAAACTTGAAAGCGTCATGGACTTTGCTGGGCCAAAACTGGTGTCGATCGACACCAGAAGTGTGTCGATCGACACTCTCACTGAATCATGAACTAAAATCATCCTTAGCTTTCTTTTCCTTAGCTTTTGCTCCAAAATGTCTCCTCATCTCCATTGTTGTCCTACTGCGTAGAATTCCCTGAAAAGACTCGAGAAATAACATAAAGACTCAAAATCCTAAATCTAAAACATAGTTAAAATCAGTAAAAACAGGGTTATATCAGCTAAGAAGGAATTTTCGCTGGTTTTGCAGAAAAATATGGTATCATCTGCAAAAAGAAGATGATTGATCCTTGGACAGCCGAGTGCCACTATGATACCATGTAGCTGCCCAGTATCTTACGCCTTCTTGCACAAACCTGAGAGAACCTCGCTGCATATTATGAAAATATAGGGTGACAACAGGTCTCCTTGGCGAATACCTCTCAAAGGGATAACCAAACCTTTAGGGGAGTGATTTATCAAAAAAGAGTATGATATAGTGGAAATGCACTGTAGGTCCAATCGATCCACCTTGGATGGAAGCCTAGCCTTTGAAACACCAGCTTCACAAAGTTCAACATGGTCGTACGCCTTACTCATGTCCATCTTAACCGCCATGGAACAGTACTTCTTAGCACCTAACACCTTGAGAAATTGCAGAACCTCATGAGTGATTAACACATTGTCAGAAATAGCTCATCCCGGAATGAAAGCGGACTGAGTTTCTGAGAAAACTGAGTTTAGCAGCGGTTGTAGGCGCTTCGATAGTATCTTTGAAATTATCTTATCATAGACACTACACAAGGCAATTGGTCTATAATCTGCCACCTTTTTAGGACCCTCGATCTTAGGAATAAGCCTTATATGAGTTTCATTAAGCTTGTCATGCATGATCCATGTTCTGAACAAATCCCGAATCTCCAAAACAATGGCTGTCCCAACCGTAGTCCAATTAGTCTAGAAAAAACAGGCCAAAAATCCATCAGGCCTCGGGGCCTTACCCCGATAGATATTAAACAAAGCTTGTCTTATTTCCTCTGTAGTAGGTTCCTTAATCAAGGTCTGGTTAGACTCCTCTGATATACAAGGACTTAGGGCTTCAAGGACAATATCTTCCATGCCAACATGATCCCCACTTGGAGATACAAACATCTTGTGAAAATAATTGGAAATCACCTCTACAATGCCCTGCTCATCAAACACAGCCTTGCCATTATCGTCTTTAATAACAGAGAACTTATTAATAGCCTTACGTCCTTGCATGGAAAAAACCAGTGTTCTTATCCCCGAGACAAAGTCATAACTGACGACTCCGGTGCTTCCAAAAGCTCTCTTCTTCCATATAAGCCGACTCCAAATCTGAATTAATCCTGAATAGGACTTGTACATCATTTACAGGGCTTACCATTACATGTTCTAACTCCTCCTTGAACTGCTCAATCAGAAGTTGACTATTCCTGAAACGTTCTCTATTCCAGAGAATAAGCGCTTGCCTTACCCTAGCAATCCTCTGATTCACAGAGAGGTTAACATCTTCTAGCAAAGTTTCTCAATAATCACCTTGGCTTCTTCATTGTCTTTAAGTTTGCGGTCATATCTAAACCGGCCTTGCTTCTCTTTTTTCTCCAATGCAAAATAAGAAATCAAGGGTCTGTGATCCGAACCCTCAAACTGCAAATACTTGGATCTTTTATTAGGGAATATTTCTGCCCATTCACTGTTTCCCATTGCCCTGTCCAGGCTACATCTGACAACATGATTATGTCGCACCGCACGCTAGGAGAGTAAATTACCAGAATGCCTTACATCATATAGATTGCATTCAAACATAAAGGAACGTAACTCCACAAAAGACCACTCCGATCTCAGAGGACCGCCTTTCTTTTTAGAGTTACCGACAATATCATTAAAGTCCCCGGACAGAAACCAAGGTCCTTTTGTGGAGCTAAATCTTTAAAAATATCCCAAACAATCTTTGTTTTACTCTGCTCAGCTGCGAAAAAGAATTTGGTATCAATAAAATTATCACAGCGGGAAAGAACCTCCACCTCCAAATCTTGATTCCAGAACAAAGTCAAACCTCGTCCACCATGACCATGTGGAGGGACCAAAGCACTATGTACAAAGTTGAGCTCTTGAACAACATTCAACACCACACTTTCTGAGTTTTTTGTTTCCATGAGAAACAACACACCAGGCAAGATTTTACGATGAATTTGCCTTAACCTGTGAACAGTCTTGGGGTTCCCCAACCCTTGACAGTTCCAACACGCTACTTTTACGGAAGGGTGTTGGATGGATTCAAGAAATCCATCAAACCAGCTGAAGTGTGCCTTGACCTTTGGTCAGCTGTAGAGTTAGAACCAACCGTTGTGTCCAACTAAAAGGGAGAAGCAGGTTAGGCAGAGCCCCTCTAGCACTAGACGGTTCCCCAATTTCAATTGGTTCCTGAACTTGGTTGGCTTCCAGAATTAATCTTCTTCTCGGGGTAGGTTGCCCCTTTGACTGCAATAACTGGCGCTTCTTTTGTTTACCCCCAATATAAAGTGAAGGAATCTGAACTTGCTTCTTCTTCCCTTGAGCTTTCTTTGGAGGTCTTCCAGGAGGCCTGTCAGGTTTCCTTTTCGTGGCGGTCTTTTTCTTCGGCCTTTAGGCAGGGATCAAAATATTAGGTGGTCCAAGCCTCTGCGAAACTGGAATTCTCTCAAAGTTATCAGCTAGCTCTAGAGAATTAGATCCAAAAGCTGCAGGTGAGGGAAGAGTAAGGTTTGCTCTCACCACCTGTTCAGCAGTTTCCTCAATCTGACCTTGAAGTTCTGCCTTTTTAAGCCTTTCCTTTCTTGCCGCACTCTCTGTAGGATCCACACAGTTTGTCTACTGAAACATAAAATCTCTAACCTATTCAAAGGCAACTGCCAGCGCCTCTTGTGGAATAACCACTGAGTCTCGTCTCTTACAAGAACTGAGGCCTCTATTCTCTTCTAGCACCGGACGCGAGCTATCTCTGAGGTCCACAGAACCTTTACAAATCGACTGATGTGATCGATTAGAGGAAGGCTAACTAGATTCGGATACTCGTTCTTCATCATCTCTGGTAAACCTCCAAGATGGTGCCCTTTCCTTTGGATAATCCAAAGTATTTTCATGAAGTGAGTACTCCTCACTTCTTGGGAGTAAACGAGAGCTACTAGAGTAGTATCTAAATCTTTCCTTATCATCTTCGCGGGAGGATCCATACCTACGCTCCTTATAGAGGCTACAGGACCATGTGAACCATGGGATGAAGATCTTTGAGGTACTTGGGTAGATCTATTGTCTCTGGCTGGCCGATTGGAGTGTTTATTACGCTGAGTGGAGGAGGAAGTACTCCTTATAGGTCAACTATCTCGTTCACGCGGTGGTGGAGGAGGTACCGCAGAGTTCCGCCTTGAGGTTGACGATGGGCAGTCTTTGTCTTTGTGGTCCAATCTGTAACATAACTTACAATGCCTCTTCAATCTTTGATAGACAAGCTCAACTTGAAGCTCTTCTCCATTTCTAAACTCAACAATGGAGGTCTTAACAAGAGGTTGGAGGCCATTAACGTGGACCCGCATTCTGGTCATTGTTCCCGAAACCTCCAACTCAGCCACAAAACCAATATCTTCCCCAATACATCGAATAAGCTTCTCCGTCCAGAGGTGAACTGGAATCCGGGTAACTTGGATCCAAAACAGAATTTCCGACGGAAATGACCTGGAAATCGTCGGCACCCATCCTTGCAAAATGAGCATGAAACCTGTTGTATGATAGGGTCTGCCGTCTAGAACCAATTGAAGATCCTCTTCTGCAGCAAACAAAAATTGGAAGAACCCGTGTCTGAGGTAAGTTCCCAATGGTCGGGAAGAAGTTTTCCAGTGCTCCGTGAAGAACGAAATAAACGCCCAGGCGCGTTGAACTGTCGGATTTGTGACCCTGCCGATGAGAGTGAGCTTGTGCCAAAGTATAAGAGTTGAGTTATCGTTGTCCGGAGCTCTGACTCTCAAAACTCTGGGCCCACTACTCTCCGAGGCCACCGCCTTCCCTTTCTCGGCATAAAAGAGTCGTCGTGACATAGCAGATTGACAACCTTCTGGCTTCAAGAAACCAAAGCGAACCCAAATAAAGTGAAGGAGAGACGGAAATTGAAAACCACCGTATCAACCACCGCAGAACTGGATCTAGATCTAATTTGCCGAAGGAAAAAAGCTTCTTGCGAGAAGTGCCTGGGAGCGTTTTCTCTCACTAGCCTCTCTCATGAACTATTATTTTACAGTGAAATATATCTAAATTTACATTTTTGCAACACTTTTAGCAAGTCAATCATTATCTTGAACTTATTTACAACCCAATGTCATTAGCATTAAATCTTTATATTTCCCACTTAATAATATTTCCTTTAATCTTGTGATTTTAAATTCAATCAATCCCTAATATATATTTAGCTTAAACGTATTCTTACATATAACTTTCAAAACAACTTCACACCAAACAATATTATCAATCCCTTAAATATAGTGATTTACACTGATCGTCTTAACTCAAAATGTAATCACACCAAATCTTTATATTTTCGTTAAATTCATGATTTTAAATTCAATCAATCCCTAATATTTAGGTTAAATGTATTTCAACATATAACTTTTAAAACAATCACACACCAAACATTATTATCAATCCCTTAACTATAGTGATTTACAATGTTCGTATAAACTCAAAATAGAATTCAATATCTTACTTAGTCGCATATTCCCGAGAATTAAATCCTCAATATCTTTCAACTCATACTATCCTTAAACAATAAAGTCTAGTGGGATTCCAATCACGAAATATATTACTTGCCTAAACCTATACATTTATTTTTAATCAAATTTTTAAAACAATTCATAAGCAATTAACGATCACCTAATCATGGAAAATCAAAAATAAATGGAGATTAAATCTTTCAAAAACTAATTTAAAAAATCATCTACAAGCACCAAAGATTTTGACGACTTAAGAATATTATTAACCTACTATGTTTTTACTATAAATACAATACATCTTAACCTACTCTACCATCACCAAACGCATCAACATTACAATTGAATTCATTACTTTCTATCAAAATGGCTACAACCTTTGCATACCTCAAGGATTTCTTCCCCCACACTACAACATGGAGGCTACAGGTCAAAGTTATCCATCCTTGGAAACAATATACACAGAAAACTGGTGAAACACTAGTACTGATTTTATCTGATGAACATGTATTCAATATTCTGATGCATTTCCTCTCTTTTCTACTCATTCATATGTTGAAATTAAGCTTTTTTTCCATTTCAGAACAAAAAGATACATGTCATGGTTATGACAGACATGGTAATTGTGGGTTCTGAAATCCACACTAGAGATTTGTAAAGAGAATTATGAGAAAGGGCTAGATCTTCACAAGAACTTTGAGATTTATATTGCTAAGAACGGATGGACTATGTATTGATTATAATCGAGCTTTTACAATGTGAAAGGAGATTACAAAGTGTAAAAGTATAAGTGTGAATGTTAAGCTGAATGTATGTCTCTTCCAAGTCGTCCTTGCTTCCTTATATAGGTCTACGCCCGTGGTAGCTCCGTCCGGGATCTGCGGAGATTCTCCTGGATATTCGGCAGGTCAGTTCCGAGATATCAGGTCCGCTCCGCAAATATATCTGTGTTAGTTTATAGGTTGTTATTCGCTTATCTCCCTTTATCAGGTGACCGGGCTTATCAGGCCCAAGTACCCATTTGCGTACGTGGGCTCATCAGTTGTGCAGGTTCTCTACTTGGTGGGCTTGGTGGGCTTAGTGGGCTGGCCTGGTATTTTCGCAGGTGGATTCCTGGAGGGAAATCCAGCTTCAACATTTGCCCCCCAGCCCATTGAGTGAGTAGGCGAACTCGATGACCGGACATCTAAGTCAGGTAAGATTGCGAAAATATTATAGATGAAATGGTAGATATGATAAGATCAATCGATTTTGAGGATAAACTCAATAAAAATGATTTAATTTCAGATTCCTGAACCGAAAGATATTGAGTAGATACGCAAGGTAAATCGCTATCAACGTGGACGGCCGAGATGAAACGTCTCTTCAGCGCACCGCATATGACGGCTCAGATCAGGCGCGCGGAAGAGATCTCTACAATCTCGAAAATCGTGGCTATGATGGTTTCTTTAAATAACCTCCCACATCTCCATTCGGTTTCTCATCAAGTCACACGACTACCAAGGTAATTTCCCTCCTTCTCAACTATTTACTGCGTTTAACTTTCATTTTAGCGATAGTTAAATTTCATCTTTCGTTTGTTATCTCCATCGTTTTCTTTCTACTGCCTCTTCCCTTTTCCGATCTGCTTTCTCTGTTCTTTCCTTCATCCCTTTTGTCTTCCTTCTTCGAAATCAAGAGATGAGTGACTTAGACGATTCTCAGAACAAGAGCCACCATAGCTACGACGACGACGAGAGTTTGTCAGAGACAAGGTCAGCGGCGTCATTGCGGCAGGAAACTAGGCGTGTCATAACCTTAGGCGGAATGGGTCCAATCCGAAGGCCATCGACCAAGGTCGACAAACAAAAGAAAAAGAAAGCTCCCAGGCAAAAGGGAGGCACGTCGATGACGAACAACGACTTGGTCAACCTCCGGAGGAGATGCCAGATTCCGGTGGGGTGACTATGATATTCCCAAGGCCACCGCTGTCTCTCGAGAACGTTTCGGAGGGGTGGTGTTGTGCCTACGCCAATTTCTTTGAGAAATGTGGGCTGTTTTTCCCGATTTCGGCGTGCATCCTCGAGATGCTTTACTGCCTTAGCTTTGCCTTTCCTCAGATGTGCCCGAATTTCGTCCGCCATGTACTGGCGTTATTTACCCGGGCCCGGGAGGTGAACAGAGAATTCGGCTGCCATGACCTGCTTCAGCTTTGTCAGGTCAAGACCAACGCCAGGAGCGACCAGGGCACTTACTACATTAGCGCGCATCCCGGATCTTTGATCCTAGGTGGTTTGAAGGCCTGTCGGGACACCAATTGGCGAACCAAGTACTTCTTCTTCAGGGTGGACCGTCACTCAATATACGGTTTTGACCAGGCGAGGATGACGAGGACCTGGTCCACTAACCTGGGTCAGATGGAGACCACAATTTTGATTTTTATTGTTTTTGTCGAGTCCTTGCCTGCTTTTGTTGAACATTAGTTCCGCTACTAATATTGTTTTTCTTTTTATGGTTTTGCAGCTAAGAACAAAGAGGTTACTCTTTCAGAGACGGAACTCGAGCTGTTAACCCTTCTCCGACCTGGTCAGACCGACTGGGCCACCTTCAGCACAGATCGCACCGTAGCTACTCTGTCGTAGCTCCAGCAGTTCCAGTGATTGCCCTTCCAGCAGCGCAGCAGGTTCCGATCGAAAAGGTCCCGCAGGTCAAACTGAACACTGTGGCAGATCTGCCTATAGGTACGAGTTTCATCATTTTTTGGTTTTTATGCATGAGCCATTGTGCTAGCTGCGCAATCGAGTAACAAATATCATGCTTTGTTTGTCTAGTTCCTCCCAACTCCAGCTCTACTTTAGACCTTTCACTCATTTCCAGAAGAAGAATAAGGCGACCAAGTCTTCGTGTTCAACGAGCCAATGCCGGGGCTCCTCCTTGTGCTGGTGATCTATCGGCCGCGATGACCGCAGCTCGAAACAGCCTAACTGTCTCCAGCACATCTGCCTCAACCTCCCATCCTTTGCTCCCTAAGGCTAACACCGGGACCTCTGCTGCAGAAGTTCTAGCAGACAACAATCAAGTCGCTCAGGTCTCTGGGCCGTCTGAAGCTGCTCGTGCTGACGGCGGCTGAACTGATCGTGATTGATCAGGAGTTGTCCCTTCAAAAGAAGAGAGGGTGGAACCTACGGCTGCTAACCCAGAGGGCACTGTGTCCGTAGACAGGCGATCGTCTGGTAGGTCCCAAAGCGGAGGCCGAGGATTAAGAGGTGGGGGTAGGTCTTCCTTTCAAAGTCTAAACCAGTCTCAAGAGGTAAGGCAGACGTCCAATTCAGGTGGAGGGTCTACGGGAAACATGCCCTTCCATTGGTCTTACACTCACGACCGTGATCACCCAATCATCGAGGACGAAGCTGGGTTGGCGAATCTGCTCCGTCATATCAAAGGGAGGAACTGTCAGGTTCCTGGTGTGAAGAACATGGCCGAGGCGGCAGCCTATGCTGACATGATGGCGAAAGAGGGCCAGGTAATAATCGATAACTGCCTCTTTCTAATTCAATCTTTGTGCCAGTGTTAGTTTCTACTTTGTCTTTGGCAGGCGATTGCTGCTACGAACAAGCTGGTTGCTCTTTACTTCTGAGCAAGGTTCCTTCGGCAAGCGAGCTCGAGGAAGGGAAGACCCTTATCCATGAGCTGACGGCGAGTGTGAAGGGAGGTCAAGAGCGCGAGGTTGCGTTCCAGGTACGCTTTGGTTAATCATTTTAATGTATGTCTTTTCATCGATGATGTGATGATTTTTACCTGGTTACGTTTCCAAGCGGAGATTGAGAGGTTAAAGACGGAGCTGTCCACCTCGAAAGATCTCGAGAAAGGTTATGCTTCCAAGATCGGGATCATGGAACAGAAGATCGTGGGGTTGGAGGCAGATAAGCAGACAGCGAGGAACCAGATTCATCGCTTGAACGAAAAGAAAGACGAGCTCTCTAAAAGAGTGCTGCATCTCACTTCGATTGTGCAGGGAGCTAACAAGGCGGTTCACAATGCTAAGGTTGATCTGGCTGCTTCGTATTCAAAGTTGCTAGATGAGATCAAGAAGAAGTGGGTCGCCAAGTAGGAATTCACCGTGCTGGAAAGTCAAGCGGCCGAGGTGGAATCGAACTTGGCCTTGATTGATCAAATCACGAAGGCTGCGACCTGGCCGTAGAGAGACCTCGGCTGCGAGCAGAGCTCGATGACCAGGAGGAGAAGTGCGCAGCGAAGGAGGTATCACACTTCACTCTAAGCAAGCTGGATATCCCGCAAGTGTCGGAGATGTCAGTGGTTCATCTGATGGATGTCGATGAGCAGGGAACGCCGATCGGTTTGGATGAGTTTGGGAGCAACAAGCTAGATATCCAGGACGTCTCGGAGAGGATCCCGGTACTGTCTTTGCCACGCCAGCTGGGGGATCGAAGGAGTGATTGCTTACGCTCCTCGTTTAAAGTTTTTCTTTGTTTTTGTATTGGACTTAGTGCCTGGGAAGGCTTTCAACCTTTTGTTTGTTTCCTTTTGAACTTGGTGCTTGGGAAGGCTTTAATCCTTTGTTCGGTTTAAGTACTTTGATGCCTGGGAAGGCTTTTATCCCTTTTAACAAGTACTTTTCGTTTCTTATACGCGTGTTTACACTTTGTCGAGTTTGGTGTATGATCACTTCGTTTTGTTCCTGTTCCGGGTTATAGTAGGACTTATTGCAAATCCAAGTTATTTCAGATGTGATATGGTATGCTCTTCGTAGGTTCAAACTTAAGTAAGTTTACGTGTTTTTATCTCGGGGACCTGTTGAAGTGAGGTCACACAAGGGACCTGCCAGAATTTTGGAAGCTGGGCTTGTGGTATCGCCAGATCGCGAATGAAACCTTCATTTCTTCCTTGTTTAATATGTTATGTGTTGATGCTGAAGGAAGGAGTTAGATATGGTTGTCGTAGGTGAGCTCCGATGAAGTCGAAGTGACGTGCTTTTAAGGTTCACTATCGACTTTTTGGAAGCGAGATCTTAAAGTGGATCCGCCAACATTCGGGTGTTGGGATTTAGGTATCGTAAGATTTGAATGAGTTTTAAATCGTAGCGGTAGCGATTGGTTTGTAAAGCATGATATTGAGTATCAAATTTTTCTTTTATTCCTATCTTGAAATAGTTAAGTACAAATGAAGTAAAGCAAAGACGTCCTAACGTCTGGTCGCCAAGAAGGGACCTGCTTGGTGTAGAGGGGTTTGAGCTATTAGATTAGCCAACTAGCCTTCTTTGACGGAGGATGTGATGTCTGCTTTCCTTGTCGAAGAAATATGCTTCAAGCGGACGAGTTTAGATGGTGGTTGCGTTCGCGGGGGAAACTGCCTACGTACCCGGTTACGAGATCAAGCCTTATCGTAGTTTGCGCTCTTGGGGGGTGTTGCCTACGTACCCTACCAAGGGATCAAGCCTTATCGTAGTTTGATTGTTTTTGAGTACCTATTCGTGGTATTTCTTTAGATGCATGGCATTCCAAGGTCGTATCTCAGGTACTCCATTGATAAGTTTTTCGAGCTTATAGATGTCGTCACTTACCACCTCGGTGATTCGAAAGGGACCTTCCCAGTTGGTTCCTAGCTTTCCGGCGTTTAGCTCTCTCGTGTGGCTGAACACTTTTCATAGAACGAGCTCTCCCATGTCGAATCTTTGAATTTTGATATTGGAGTTATAGTAGCGAGCGGCGGCTTGTTGATAGTCTGAACTCGGATCATTGCCTGATCTCTGCGTTCATCGATGAAGTACATGTTGTCCTGCAACATTTGCGTGTTCAGGTCCGAGTTAGGAGGACTGGCGGTCCTTCTCACGCTTGGTACTATGGTTTCAACAGGGATCACTGCTTCTAGACCATAGGCGAGAGAGAACGGGGTTTCTTGCGTTTATTTTCGAGGTGTAGTTCGGTAGGCCCAAAGAACTCCGTGGAGTACGTCAGACCACATTGATTTTTTGGAATCAAGTCTTTTCTTGATGTTGCTAAGTATAGCTTTGTTGGCGGCTTCTGCTTGTTCGTTCCCTTGTGGATAACAGGGGGTAGATGTGGTAAGACGGATCTTCCACTTATCGCAGAATGCTTTGATTTTTCCCGAGGTCAGGTTAGTCCCGTTGTCGGTGCAATCTCATATGTCGGCATACGATATTTTTTCACAGGAAATCTTCGACTTGTTTCTCGTTTACCTGTTGGAAGACTTTAGCCTCAATCCATTTGGTAGAGTAGTCGGTGGGGACCAGCAGGTTTTCTAGTCTCTTCTTCCCACTGGAGGCTTCCATGGGCCCTACGACGTCCATGGACCACTTCATGAACGGGTAAGGAGATGAGATCGACGACATTTCCTCGGGTGGTTGATGTAGAGTACGTGCGTGTCGTTGGCACTTATCGCACCTGAGTGAGTGAGCTATGCAATCGGGTAGCATTGTTGGCCAGAAGTAGCCTTGCTTCTTAATTCTGAGGGCGGGGGTACGTCCACTGTAGTGGCTACCACATTGTCCCTCGTGCATGCTTTTCATGAGGTCTTTTGTTTGTTGCCCGTAGGTACACACCATGTATGGACCTGCGACGCTGTGTTTCTGGCCTCCCACTTATCGGGAGGTGTGATCCCTCGTTCGATGTAATCGATGATTGGGATTCTCCAGTCGTTGTACGGTTCAAGTTCGTACGGGGCAGGTTGTTCGGGGGTTTCGGGCTCTGGCTCCTCTTCCGTTGCACTTGCCTCCACAGCTGTTACGAGAGCTATGGTTGCGGCGGTGGTGCTTCGGGTTACTCGTGTGAAGTTGCAAGTTGCCGAGGTTTCCATCCTAGCATTTTTGACTGTTAGGTCGATGCTCGGGTGTTCTATTCTTTCGACCGGGATAATCCTTTTGACGAAAGGATCTGACGTAGAAGCGAGAGCTGCCGAGGTGTTTTCTCCTCTAGGGATCCTGGTCAGTTCAAACTATTCGAACTACTGGGCTAAGGTTTTGACCAGTTCGAGGTACGTTTCCATGCGCTCGTCTTTAGCTTCGTATTCCAGGGGAACTTGCAGGTGACGAGTTGGGAGTCGCAGTAGGCGTTTATTTCGCGGATCCCCATTGATTGAGCTAGCTTAATGCCAACAATGAGGGCTTCGTACTCAAACTCGTTATTTGGTGCGTTGATCCAAGTCGGAACGATTGTTCCATGACTTCCCCGGTGGGGGAGGTGAGTTGTATTCCGACTCTGGATCCTTGTCGAATGGAGGAGCCGTCGACATGGAGGAGCCATTTCTTATTATAGTTGGTTCCATCCAGTTTCGCTAACTGGAGCTCAATTACAAAGTTGGCTAGGACCTGTGCTTTCTAGCTGGTTTTGGTGCGATATTCTATATCGTACTCGCTTAACTCTATGGCCCATTTCGCAAGTCATCCTGATTGGGCCGGACTATGCAGAATGGTTCAGATTGGTTGGTACGTCATTACACTATGGGGTGTGATTGGAAATATGGTCTCAGTTTTCGAGCTGACATGACTACGGCCAGTGCCAGTTTTTCCATTGCTGGATAATGGGTTTCAGCGTCTATCAACGTTTTACTCACGTAATAGATCGGTTTTTGTCCTTCGTGATTTTCTCTCACCAGGACACTGCTTATCGAGGTTCGGGAGACTGTCGTGTACAGGTACAACGGTTCTCCTTCTTCCGGTTTTGCGAGTATGGGTGGTTCGGTCAGGTATGCTTTCAATTGTTTGAAGGCTTGTTCGCAGTCCTCATTCCAATCAAACTTTTTCTCCTTTCGGAGGAGCTGAGAGAAAGGGACGCACTTGTCGGTGGACCTGGATATGAACCTGTTGAGGGCGGCGATACGGCCGGTTAGCCGTTGGACCTCCCGTGTCGTTTTTGGTGATGGCATTTCGATGAAGGCTGCAATCTACTTAGGATTGGCCTCGATGCCTCTTTCGGTTACTAGGTATCCGAGGAATTCTCCTGATGGAACTCCGAAACAGCATTTCTCGGGATTTAGCTTCATTTCGAATTTGTTTAGGATTTTGAAGCATTCTTTTAATTGTGGGACGTGGTCCTTTTCGTGAGCTGATTTGACCAGCATGTCGTCAATGTAGACCTCCATCGTTTTACCTAGCTGGTCAGCGAACATTCTGTTCACCAATCGTTGGTAGGTAGCTCCCGCATTTTTCAAACCAAAGGGCATTACTTTATAACAGTAGGTGCCTCAGTCGGTAATGAAAGCTGTTTTTTCTTGGTGTCTAGGCGCGTAAGTATTTGGTTGTACCCGGAGAATGCGTCCATGAAGGACAATAGTTCATGTCCTGCGGTGGCTTCGACGAGTCGGTCGATATGCAGGAGTGGAAAACTGTCTTTAGGACATGCTTTATTTAGGTCCGTAAAGTCAATGCATACTTTCCACTTCCCATTTTTCTTTTTAACGACGATTTGGTTGGCGAGCCAGTCAAGGTATTTTACTTTCCCTTATCCATCAGATTTTGAGTAACCGGTCGACCTCATCGTTCACAACTTTAGCCCTTTCAAGACCTAGCTTGCCACGTTTCTGCTTTATAGATCGGTAGGTCGGATCGACGTTGAGTTTGTGTGAGGTTACCTCGAGGCTTATTCCTCGAAGGTTTGCGCTTGACCAGGCGAAGCTGTCTTTGTTTTCCTTGAGAAAGATTACGAGAACCTCTCGTATTGCTGGGTCGAGGTCGTGACCTACCCCAACGCATCGTTTAGGATCTGATTCGTCTATGTAGTCCTGCGTTATCAGCGATTTTCGAGGTCCACGTTGAGATGGGTCTGAGGATCTGACTGTTTTCATTTTTGCGAGTTTGTCCTCTATCATTAGTACCACAGGGTCGGCTTTTTTGATATGCTCGTAGCCACCCATGTAGCATTTTTGGAAGCTGCGTTGGCTGTCGTATACGACTGCTATCCCCTTGTCGGAGGGGAATTTAATGCATTGGTGGTAGGTCGATAGGACGGCTTTCATGGCGTGTTTCATGGTCTTCCCAGTATTACGTTGAAAGGAGCTTTCTTATCGACCACGAGGAAGTTCGTGAGTTGTCTCACTCCCCGTGCGACGGTTTGGAGCTGGATGGTTCCTAGGGAAAATGTCGTATCTCCAGCGAACCCGGTAAGTGGCGTTTTTCTGCCTTGCAACTCGTAATCGAGGTGCCCCATTTTTTGAAGTCGTCGTAATCGAGGTGCCCCATTTTTTTAACTCAACTAAGCTTCCCGTGTCGACCATTATACGGGAGAGTTCATAGTTGCCTACGCCGATTCGGATAACAAGATCGTCATCGTGAGGTTTATCGAGGTTAGTGGTTTCACTTTCCCAGAATGTGATCTGGTGATCAGGTCCCATCATCGGGCTTTTGCCTTTTGTGTAGGAATCTGCCTTCCTCTGATGAGTTTTGATCGAATTGATTGAGTCGTTGTAGAGCTGAGATCCTCCCATGATGAAATTGATGCGTTTCGGGGAGAGGTGCTCGGTTGCGTTTCTGCAGAATTTCGGGAGGCGTAATGGGAACCTCGAGGAGGTGTAGTGACTGACCTTTCTGTCCTGCCTCCCAGATCGAGTTCTGCAAAGACTAGGTCTATGCGATCTTTTCTAGCAGGTGGAGGAGAATCGCCTTCTTCCGGTGTTTGGTCCCGTTTCTTTTGTTTGGGAGTTTGTTCCTCCTCCTGCTCGTCGGGAGGAGGGGTTTTGGCTTTGGGGTTTGAACCTTTTTTAGTTTTGCCCTCTGCTGTGATTAATTTTTTAACGGCACGACATTCCTCGGTGGAATGTCCTCTCTTTTGTGGTACTTGCAATATTTTTTGAGGTCAAGTTCTCGACTCTCGTCCTCGGCTGCCTCTTCTATTGCGAATAGGATATGCTTCTCTTGTGTTTGGTTTTCCTTTTTGAAGGGTTTTTTAGTTGCAAGGGCAGTGTTTTGTGCTTTAGATTCTTTGAATCTTAGGGCCAAAACGGCGAGCTCCTCTTCGGCTTTAGCGAAGTGGAGAGGTATGTGAAGGGCATCGTCTAAAGAGACCGGTTATCTAACGGTGAGTTCCTCAAGGAACCTAGAGGAAAACCACAAGCCGTTGCGAAGGGCGGCTATGGCAACCTCCTCGTTTAGGTTCGCAATCTTTGATTTGATTGCTTTGAATTTTTCGACGTAAGATCGTTGGGATTCGTTCTGAAGTTGGGTGAGACCCCAGAGGTCGGCTTTAGACGTCCTGTTTACGATGAGTATCGAGTACTGTTTTAAGAAGGCGGCGGCGAGCTGGTCGAAGGTATCAATAAAGTTCCCTTCAAGACTAGCAAACCATTTGAGGGCGTGACCTACGAGGTTCTCTGCGAAGAAACGGAAATGACCTGCTTCGTTTTCTTCGTCCGTCTGGTACGCTCGTGTTATAGCCAGACGGAAGGCTCTCAGATGAGCCTTTGGGTCGCTCGTTTTGTGACCGTGAATGGGGTGCGCTTGGTTTCTTCGATCACTCGATCTATGTTGGGAGCATCGCTCACTGCTAGATGCATTCGTGAATGCATTTGAGCCATGTTCGCGTTTGTTTGTGCTGCATAGTTGCGGAATGTTTCCATATCCACGACGTTACGCGGATCGATCGGTGCTCGGGGATTGGTTGGACCGTTTTGGAGGTCGCTTCCTGAAAAAACATAATTGAAAAATCTTTTTTGTCATGTATACAAATGAGATTTAATTAGCATAGTTTTGTTAAGGAAGATTTTAAAATCTAAACGAAATGATAATTTGTTA
>Ga0041059_1000160_pt1 | contig 42428 bp, 40 predicted proteins | sample AraColnosormetaG_FD_56232 | JGI IMG/M metagenome (GOLD analysis project Ga0041059, IMG submission 56232) | Arabidopsis roots microbial communities from North Carolina, USA - Col MF nosort | ecosystem: Host-associated > Plants > Roots > Unclassified | place: USA: North Carolina | collected...
AAAAAAAAAAAAAAAAAAAAAAAAATTAAGGAAGAAGAAAGAAACAAAGAAAAAGCGGCTTAGTGTTTAGGTTTAGGTATAGATCGTTAGCTCTGATACCATATAGAATAGGAGGCTTGATTCTCATTAGAATGATAATTACAGTATATATAGAGAATACATTAGAGAGACTTAGGTATTAAACAAAGACTAATCTATCCTTTACTTATTTACTCTACAAGTACTAACTAAAAACAACAAAAGTAAAAATAGCAATCTCAAATTGAGATTTTCGTGCTCCTCCATAATGGCGTCATCAGAGCTTCTTGAATTTTAACCTCTACACATTTACTCTTCCAATTTGAATGAGCTAGTTATATACTATTTTACGTGAGGGTTTCATACTAGCTCGGTCTCGAAAACGGGATGTGTAAAGTAGACTAAATGTAGATACAAGAAAGAAAAAAAGCTACGATGGACTAATTTGGTTTGGCTCTTGCTAACATTTACCCAATGAAAGAATTTGGTTTCACAGAGTTATGATAGGAATATGGTTTCACAGAGTTATGATAGGTCTACGTCGACCTATCAGGATTTTCAAGTGACTTAGTCTAGGGAGTAGTGAACTAGTTGGAGATAGTTAGATATCACTGAGGATCTATTGTTGGAGATACTAGTGAAATTACCAGTGAAACAGGTGACGAGGGCAATGCGCGTCTCACAACACTGGTATTCCGTAATCTCCTCCAGCTATTTTACCTATCGTTTCCTTGAATCACCAGCATCGTCGAAACGACCACGTTTGCTCATGTCTCTTGTGGACGAGGAAGACCAGAACAGGTATGATTTTCTTTCATCAACGTCCATTAATGATCGCGGAGATACGTCTATGTTCGATGAAATTCTGAAGATGCCGGGATGGGAGGCTACTTCGTGAATGCTCTTCGAGGCTTGATTTGTGTTAGACTTGGAAAAAGAGTGCGAATATGTAACCTAACCACCAAGCTACGTGTGGCATTACCATTAATAAGATCAAGTTTTTGGTTGAAGCTAATGACAATATTTGGAATTATTTCAGAATTCAGTTTGGTTGAAGATAAAAATGTTAAAGAATTTTTCGTTTATGCTGAAAAAAGAAATTTTCCCGTTTATTGGGCTGACCCATTTAATATCACATACATATGTCTTTTTTCTTTATATGTATAGATAACCAAACAACAAAAGGATATATTGGTATATTGGTTTATTAAAGCAAACAACTTATTATGGAGCTTGGACTTATAAGAACACATGTGTGGTTATGAGTTTTGACTTTGCTTATGAAGAGTTTAATATGATTGAATTACCCGTTGAGGCTTGCATTGTTTGACAAAAATATCGAGCGAGCCTCATTAACTACGGAGGCAAGTTAGCTGTTTTAGAATACTCCAGCCTTTCGTCTAATGACAATGTGGACCTGTGGGTTATGGAGGATGCAGGGAATATGCAGTGGTCAAATAAGAATCTGGTCTTACCTCTTTCACAAATGAAGTTTTTCCATGGCGATAAGTTGGAGATACAATGCATGAGTCGATGCAGTCAGATTAGGCTGGTAAAGACAAATATCAGAGCGTTTGAAACTAGACACTCTGTCATATATGATTTGGAGAAGAACAAAATAAGAAGCCTCGCAATAAAGAAATTCTCACGTCTCTGGTTTTTGGATATAGAGAGGTCTTTGCATTGGACTATTTGGGAGGATGATCTTGAGAGCATTATGTATTTAGAGACCTAAATTAAGTTTGAATAATACCACTTTGAGCTCCTATAATTAAAAATATTTTAAATTAGTACATTTATGATTTTAATACAGAGAGATTTTAAATGTCTAAATGTTCTGAATATGGATACAATTAGAATAGAGGAGCCGAGGCAATGAAACTTTCACATCAAGGAATTCTTGGTTAACAAAAGAACCCCTCGGCTTAAATAGTTAGTAGTTTTGAGATTTTACCTCTAGTAAGACCCATCAAACATCTCAATGTTTCTCTTCTTCTTCTAAGCTTTTTTAACTAGTCTTATGCATGGAGAAGCATTCTTGTAGCTCAGCGACTCTTAACAACAAGATTGAGAAAGATAACTCGCAACTATCTTTTCTCCGATAAAATGGTTCTCAAAGACACGTCGATGCCTCCCTTTGATCTACCAGAATCTTTCACCGTCTTAATCCTTTTCCGTACGTTATGCATACAATTCTATTTTAAGCGCATGTCCTCTATAAGAAGTTTCATGTTTCAAATAACCCTCAAAAACCTATATAGTACCTATAACTAGTACAATCAGTTATTTTTAGAAGACGAGTTCACAAAACAGAGCTTATCATAAAAACCAATCAAAGACCACCAATTACTCAATTTGCTGATCAATGAATTGATACTTGAATTGTTTAACGTGATAATGATTCTTACACGCACCTACTTATCTGTTCAGTGATCAGCTTCATGGTTCTCTTTATCAATCCATCTTAATTGGCTTGTTATTATCTGTGTGCACAACAAGTACGTATGTGACTATGTGTTTTTCTTTTGACGCCGTAATTCTTTGAAAGTTTTGTGATATGTGTTTATTTTTCATGTCACGAGAGGGGTAGGAAGAAGATCCATATGTACTGTGTCTATGTGTATATGAGAGAGATGGGAAAACAAGTAGTGTGTATCAAAGACAGAAAACACTGCAACCTTTTATATTGTGTAGTAGTCACGGAAAATGTAAGAAAGTCAGAGCAGAAGTGGACACTATACCGGGAATGATAAATGATAGTTATACAGCTCTCAGAAATGAAAGAGACTATATATACCATTTCTTTTTTCTCGACATCAGTAACAGTTTCAGTAAGGCGCCTCAAGAAAGCTAGGACAGAGAGCCTATCACCAGCTGCAAGTCTCTCTTGTACCCAGATGCACGCATTCATCTGAAAAATCAGAGAGGACTAGTTACAAGAATCATATGCAAACAGAACGATAACGTATTTGAGCCATGCGTACTTCGCTTAGTCTATATCTTAATGTTTCATATTCATATCTCCTTCCTAATTGTGATTACATACAAATCTAATGAATGTGAATAAAGAAGATAAATTCCTGCAAATCCACAAGGCAAGTGGCTCAAATACACAAATTGTCAAATTCATCCTAAACCAACAAGAAAATAGGCTCAAACATGCAAAGATTCATAAACCCACAAGGCAATAAGCTCACACACACAAGATTCATCCATATCCACAAGGCAAGAAGCTCAATCGCACAAACTCGAACAAGGTTATAGAATCAATCGAACACAAGTTCGTATTTCTCATTCAATCGGTCTAAGTACTCAAAATCCACAAGGCAGTGCAACCTGAACCTCCTCAAAGATTTGTATAGCTTTTACGTTGTTGAGTAATAGATCAGTTGGCTTATTTGTCTACTATTGACCCCCTGTCCTCTGTGTTCGATTCCACTTATTACATACTTTAGCCCATTTTTCAAGAAATAGTTGTTTTCTTTACTTGTATGTAGCTGGTTTTATTTTTGTTATTGATTCTATTTCTTTTTTTCTCTTTTGCATTTCAACTTTTTATACGATAACAACTAAATGCTTTAAATTTTTGCAATATATAACTTTTTTTAGCTTGGTTTCCTTTTAAAAAGTTTTAAAACAACATGTAAATTTCGAATACTATTTTTATTTAGTTGGTTTATTATTAATAAAATTTAAATCAACATGTTAGTCTCTAATATATTATGTAACAGTTATTTTGCGGGTATTTTATTTTAAGAAATTTACTAATATTTTATTTAAATTATCACTCCTGTAAAAATATTTTCTAGCTCTGTCACTGAGTAATCCAAACCACAAGGAAAGAGAATCAAACACAACAAATTCGAATAGATTACAAAATCAATCGCACAAAAGTTCGCATTTCTCATTCAATCGTTCTACGTAAACCAAATTCAAAAGGCAAGAGCATCAAACACCACGAATTCCAACTGATTACAGAATCAATCGCACATAAATACTTATTTAGAATCGAGGTTTCACATTTCATCATTCTTAGTACTCCAGATCCACAAGTCTCCAAAGGTTTAAGTCGTCAACTCGAAAATGCCCAAATTTGAACAGAATCAAACGCAAGTTCGTGTTAAGCTTCAAGGTTTCACATTCCATCGTTCTAAGTAAACGTTATTCGAAATCTAGGCAAATATACATAAGAATTAGTTTTGATCTTTGTCGATTTAAAAGCCTAAAGAACCTAAAATCGACTGTGTATAAGGGATTAAGAATATTGAGATTTGGTTCGGGTTTTCGGTTTACCCTTTCGGGTATCGGGTAATACCCGAACACGAACTGATACCCACATGTACACTAATATAAGACCCATCAGTGTAAAATCGATATACACGTACCCGCCCCGAACCAATTTTTTCGGTTCGGTTCCAGTTCGGGTATTCGGGTACGGTTTTTATGTCCAAACCTAAATCGAACGAAAACAAAACAATTGAAAGAAAATCCAAAATAAAGGAGTTATACTATAATGTAAGCAAAATCGAAATAAAAAAATTGCACTAGTAACAGATCCATACCTTAGTCTCAAGGAGAAACATCTCGTAAAGCATCAGGTTCACTTCAATGATTAAGTTTGGGTTCGTCATTGTTGTTGAATGGGATGATAGAGAAGACGATGATAAAGCGCGAACTAACTTCCCACTGAAAACAAAGACCTTTCTATTAATATAGACTAGGTGTTTGAAGTCACTGGTTGCATAATTTTGTTTTTAAACAAATTTAATTTATAAGAAATATCGGTATAAAGTTATGTATTTTCTCTTTGATTTGGTATAATGCATGATTTATTAACATTCGATTTTAACAAAAATATAAAAATATAAATTCAAAAATATTATATTTTCTTACAATTTTATATTTTTAAAAAAGCAAATATAATCAATTTCAAGAAATATGGTATCTTTTGACTTGTTTAAATCTTTTCGCTTTGCTACTATTGACATAAGTTTTTCTTGAGTATCTCTTGTGCACTTAACAGAAAAAATCATTAGAAATATCAACAATTTATTCACTGTTTTCAATAAATAGACTCATTCTCACATACGTTTGATTATTATGAGTTTAAAACATTCAATTTTGTTTGTTCATGAAAAATCACATACTCTTAACAAAAAAAATAATTAGAATCAAACATTTACCATCATTGTGTCTTAATTATTGTTAGTATATGTTATTGTATTAAAATCATATTCTTAGAAGACCAAATTCTCCATTACCAATTAGTCTACTTAGCATTTTTTTTCTAAGTTGAAAAATATAATGTGAATGTTTAACTAAAATTAATATTTACTTATATTAATAACACTCAATTTTAATATTTACACTCAATTAATATATATGCATAAAATCTGTAACTGAAGTATGAAATAAATACTAATAAAAATAATTAAATATTGACTATAAATTCAATAATGTATAATAAAAAATTAGAGGTAAATCTATAAAAAAAAAAGTGAGGTGAAAGTAAATATCTATTTGAAATTTTGTGAGAAGTATAGAGCTCTCTACTCAAAAGAGTTACTTTCTTAAAATTAAATCACTTGATATTACTAGAGCAGTTAAACCCATAAATTAAATTAAATCTGTGACACAAACATATTTATGTAATTATATCTATGATTTGATTAGATAAATTTTTAATATTTATTTTTGAATTTAAAAAACAAAAAAAATAATCAAAAATTCAAAATGAAACAATAGTAAATTGAGATGCCAAGTGGACCAATAGGAAGGTAGTGAAACTTTACTTTTATATATACATGATTTTTTCATTTTTTCTCTCTGTTTATTATTCATTTAACATAAAAAGACAATATTACCCTCCATATAACTCACAATATTTCCACAGTTTTTCACATTATATTTTTCTCTACAATGTTTATCCTCGAATTAGGAAAACTGAAGAAGAGCAGCTTCGTTTTCAGAACCTTCCCAGGTATGTTGTTGCTTTTCAGAAATTATCTAGATATGGGTTCTTCTTTCGATTCTTTTTTAATCATGAGATAATTTTTGATATATGGTAGTTGTTGAATCATAAGAGAACTTTTGACTAGATTCGTTTTTTTCTTCAAAATTTGAGTGTTGTTGATTGCTTTTGTATGAAACTTGTCAAAAAAAAAAACTTGTCAAAAAGATTTTGAGTATAGGCAGTAAAAGATTTTAGATTCAAGGTTTTCAACTTTGAGATGATTAGTTTTCGACGGATAGAAGAGAAATCCGATGAATGAATGAATCTGCCTTTAGGTAACATATGATTCAACCTATTCATAAATTACTTATTCAAAGCAAGAGATATCTGAAAACAGAGAAAGATTCATTACAAGGAAAGAGTTTCAAACTTTACACAGAGTAGTTGACTTGATCAATTTGTTCTTTGTCCTGTTCGGATGAAGACGCTTTGAAAAGTTCTTCTATCCCCTTAAGCTCTTTGGCGACATCGATCATTGTAAGCACGTCTTGTCCTGGCCAGAATCTGATACATCTCAAAGCAAGCCCAAAAAACGTTTCCACTTGCACAGCAGATGCTTCACTCTCACCGTTCCATATGTTTGAATCTATGACATACATGAACTGATCCGCTAATTCTTCACCACAACCAGGAAATGGGAATCCAAACTCCCCAATGATAGCAGATAACCAGGTTAGGCCAAGCTCTCCGCCTAGAAGAAACAGCATTGTAACTCCAAAGCTATAGACATCAAACTTTTCGGAAACTAAACCTGTTCCATTATACTCCGGATCAACGGATACCCCATAAACTACTTTATCATCATACACAGATGATTCTCCCTCAGGGATCGATATTCTCAAACAGAAAGAAGAGAGCTTCGCAGTCCCATCTTCGTCCAAGAATATGTTTTGAGGTCTTACATCCCTGTTGATTATGACTCGAGGAAAAGCTGTGTGAAGATAAGCTACCGCATTTGCAATATCCTTCCCGATCTTTAACCTTGCACTCCAAGGTAACGGAGTACCGTCCATGTCCTCGAGTTTTAGAGGTCCTTTCTCTGCTAACTCACAAACCAGAACCGGTTTATAAAACTCCACACAGCAACCCAACAGCTTCAAAACGTTCTTGTGACTGCTCATCATCGACAAAACCGCTATATCGCGGTAAACATTTTCAGGAGAAGAAAAAAGGACATAATCTCCTTCCCATTTCTTGATGAGTACTCTCCGTTCTTCTATAGTACCCTTGTACCATATAAATCTATCTTTTGCTATGATATGATCTGCGTCGAAGTTGTTTGTTGCTTTAAGAATTTGATCAGACGAAAACATTCGGATTGGATTGTATTTACCATCTGAACACGCGATTAGCTCCTCGTGCAACAAGCTCCCGTTCTTGTCTGAATGTTTCCTTGTCTCACTCTCCGTTTTGAAAAAACCCTTCATATCTTTAATCAGGAAAACTAATAGGAGATTTTCTAACTTCTTGGTGCTAATAGAATCAGGGACGCTATAAAGCTGTATATCTCAACGTGACAACAACCTCTGTTTTGCTAAAGAAGAAGCAGCCTGCAACTTGCAACAAATGGTTAATTATTGGGCTTAAGGAAAAAATAATTATTGAAACTATACTTTAGAGTATAGGCAATATATGATTCAACCTATGGGTTTACTTACTCTATCGGTACCTGTTTTTGTCTACCGTTGGTAGAATGATATTGCAAAATTGATTTGGTTCATTAGATTGTATTCTACTTTTATTTTCCTCTTTCATCTATAGTAATTTTGTCAATCTGCCTTAACTTTTTTGCTTATTCATTGGCTTACTCAACTTTCTTCTTCTCCTTTTAACTATGCACTTCGGTCACTGATTGATTCTTGTGTGTATTTTTCATTTCAGTTTTAACTTACTGGCACAAGTTAGGAATGAACTACAACTTTATTCGTCCAGACTTACTTGTTGGGATCATTCTTATAGGTTTTTTTCTTATCATTCTGTTAAAATTATTGAATCTCTTGGAGCTGTGTTCTTTTTATATTCTCTGCTTGTTTACTGCATTGGGGTTGAAAACCATATTTTGTTTGTATTGCGGTGATACTCAGTATATGCTAAGAAATGTGGTTATACTCAGCATATTCGCTGTTAAGGCCTTGGTAATGCAAGCTTTATTTTCTGATTTTTGATGATTTGGCTGTGAACTTTTGTGATTGATTTTTTAGTTCCTGTTTCAGTGTACCTTTCTTTTTGCTTAAATAGGAATGATGAGAAGCCTATGAGGTAGGGAGTTTATTTTCTTCAGAGCAAGAAAGCTTCAAATTCCTATTGGTTTATCAGTCAAGTGTTACATTTTTCTTTTCTCTCTTGGCTCTTTGTTCTTACCACTTTTCTTTGACATAATGGGAGCTCAGAACAGCGAATGACTTTTTGTTGCCACAAGTTGGAAAATCTCTGTTGTCAATTACCTCTTTGTCTGTTTGCAAATGAGAGTAATTGCAGAAGTTAGTCATGATCCCGTTCTTACTAATTGTCTTAGCTGCTAGAGAACTCGGAACCTTTTATCGTTTCACATATATGAGATTGTTCAGGAGCATGCATAAGACTCACAAGTCACAACCTAGGACTTGACATATTAAAATCTTTTGATGTAACAGAGACTCTGATGCATTTGATTTGAGAATACGTCTTCCTGCCCTGTGTTGTACACTGTACAAAGCTATTAAGCGAAATGGACAAGTTACATACGTGCACTGAACTGCTGGAATAGGAAGGGCTCCTGCTGTTGCGGTATGTTGCAGAAACCTGTTACTGTCTCTTCTCTTTTTCTCCCTTTTTATTTTTGTAGCACATCTTTCATTGTGAGTCTTTCATGAGCGTAGATGTATTGGTTTCCAGTATCAAAACAACATTTTTTAGTTCGGTTTATAAGACTGTTGCAAACAGTAGTTGTGTTAATATTTGTACTTCTTTGGTTGACTAATGAAGGAATGAACAAGTGTTGACTTTTGGCTGACTAACATTGAGAAGAGTAGTTTTAGTTTCAGTTGACATACATGTTCTGGGTGCAAGGCTATAAAACTTATGGAAGTTCATGAATTACTTATTCTACTTCTGATCTATGTTCTCTCTACATGGTTACCTTGATATCTATATATTATGTGAGGATGCTTGGGGATTTGCTTCTTCTCCTATGCACCGATGATTATGATAGTTAGATTTCTAGACCACTGGATCACGTTTTGTAGTAATATATACTGAAAATATAGCACTCAAATGATTAAAGCTTGGGTTAGTTCATCAAATAGTCTTAGGATTTAGCTATTATAATTGTGATATCTTTAGATGGCTGCTGGAAAATAAATCTTGAATACCTAATTTTTTCTGGTTAGCAAAGTGTTATACTTTCTTATTCTCTTGGGGCTATCTACTCTAATCACTTTTAAATGAGAGCTCTGCACACTTTAGTGTAAGCAATAATTGATTTATGAAGAGCGGCGAGGGGTGCAAATCACTGCTATCAATTAACGTATTTTTTTGTTGGCAAACTAGAAATTTTTTGAAAGTTAAGTCACCATCCCATTCTCACAAATTGTCTTTTACTGCTAAATACTTGGAACCATCACCATCCCTTTTCACATATGAGACTGTTCACGAGTACATGCATTGAGAAATTTCACCATGAATACACTCACTCACAAACGTAGGGCTTCACATATTGTAATCTTTGATGTAACAGAGGCTTTGATGCATTTGATTTGAGAATGCGTCTTCCTGACGTGGTTAGTACACTGTCCAAAGCTGCTAAGCAAAATGGAGAAGTTACATTCGTGCACACTGCACTGCACTACTGGAATGGGAAAGGGTTGTTTTTTGGTATATGGGCATGAAAGCTTATTGATTGTAACTCTGACACTGAAAGTAAAGTGTTAACATTGGATGGTAACAGGTGAATATTAGATAAAATGTTTGATGTCTTGCTACTAAACACATAACAACTGTAAAACCAAAGGCCCTTAGCCCATTATTATAATTTCTATTCAGCCCATCAAATAAAAGAGTTCTCGGAGAGTGTTTGTTGATCAATAGCCTTTTATTTTAGGTTGAAAAAAGTTTACACTAAATTAAAAGATATTCTGCACATGACTCGTGCTACAAAAGATGTACACGTGGAATAGATGTTACTTCCATAATATTCCGAAAAAAAGAAGAATTGAGTATCCATAGGTTATCAAATGAAGAAATTAAGAAGATACATAATCATTTGGATCAATATTGTCTTTAATCTTTTCTTCTAACTCAAACAACGACGATAAACAACAAACGTCTCTACCCTTCTCGCCTATCGAAGTCTCCGGCAAGAATCGTACGGACGTCGACGAATTCTCATCGGAGGACGAGTACAACGAGACCGGCCACGAAGATGAAAGAGAATCCTCCACGACGACGTCGGAATTAGGTTCTCCAGCAACATCTTTAGAAGGCCCTACTGCTAAGTTTAAGACCAAATCGACAAAGGCGGCGAAGATGTATCTATGGCTTGCCTTGACGTTGACTTTCAAGAACCAAAAGAGAAGTTTCTCCAGGCTTATCCAGTCATGATGAAGCACGTGTACTTCAACCATCTTTTCCATTGAGTTCTTGAAATCAGTGTAAGGATCGTTTGACTCCAAGGACAAGAGCATTAAACCGTCCTCTTCTTCTTCATGATCGTCTCTCTTGGTAGCTTCTTCGAGTATAGAGTTCGATGTTCCTCTCCGTTCAAAGATGAGTCTCTTCGATGATTTTAGTCCTTTAATCACATTCTCTATAGACTCTATCTCTGGTGGATTTTCTATAGCATGGCTTGTAGAGGAGAAGGAAGAGTAGGAGGAGGAGGAGGGGGAGGAGGAGAAGCTTCTCGGTGGTGGCTCGGGTTCGTAGACATCTTTAGGTTTGTTAACGATGAAGGAAGCTTTGGAAGATATTGTTTTAAGGTTTTGTTGATGAGAGGAAGGCCATGGCCACGAAGAGGAAGAAGATGATGAATTTGAAGAAAATGATGAAGATGATGTGTTCTTGTTTAGAAATGGGAGTTTCATTTTCCTTACCATTTTCCTTTTTGATTGCTGAAAAAATAAGACAAGACAAGAATGTAAATTTCTCTTTTCTTTTGGGGTTGGATTCAAAATTATAGGAGATTTATGGAATTAATGGTGAGAGAGGGAAGGAAGATTTTAAGGCTTTTGAAAAGGAGAGGAGAGGAGAGGCTGCACGAAAGGATGGGTGGGGAAAAGAAAAGAAACTTTATTTTATTTATTTTGATTTTTGAATTAAAACTTTTTTTGGTTAGTGTATTTAATTATTGGCACCAAATTTATTGTTGTTTGGTTGGGGATCATTCAATTTTTGTAAGTACAATTTTGATATTTGAATATCCAAAATCTATATATATTTGAAATCTTAAAATATTACATTAAATTTATTTATTGTTAATACATGGATGAGTCCTTAAAGTATATAAAATCACTTCAAAACTTAACTATTTTTTTCATGCATTTGATAGTTTTCCGTTAGTAGTACACAAATTCGTCACTGTTTGCAAATCAAATACACGATCGTATACATGCATATTATGGTAAATTTAAGTAACTTTATCTGAAATTGATAAAACTGTAATATGAAATTTAAAATGTTTCCTTGTTTGATAATATCAGAAAAAACAAAAATCAACTTTAGAAAATGGATGGAAATAATTTCGTATATCTGAATATGGAACGTAACTGAACTAGTGTCTGCCAAAGTTAATCAACATCAATGTTTGATTAATGTTCCTATTAAAGATTGACAGGCAACTGTTAATATAGATAGATACAACAACATGACATAAACGATCTTCAAAATAAATGAATTCAGCAATATCTTTTTTTTTTTGGAAAATAATGAATTCAACAATATCGCCAAAGTAGTTAATTGAAACTTGATACCTATACCTACCGAAAATAGCTATCATGATCATAATATTATAATTTATCCCTAATACTACCACTAAGCCATCATCCAAATTCCAAACCTTTGATTGGTAGTCTTTTTATTAAATTATATAAAAGATAGACCTTTTAATAAATGTTCAGTGTTAGTGTAACGTAATGTTTTAGACCTAAATATAGTACGAAGATCTAATTATTGTAAATTGAAATGAGAACAACGAATTTAAAACATATATTAATATATAGGTATGTACGTGTACGTATCCTACACTTTAAAATATAACACGAACTAATTAATATAAAGAGAATAATAAACTCAACGAACAGTCGAAGGAACCAACTAACTATCAAAAGATATGACGTCGATGCTAAACAGTTTTATAATTTCCGTGGTAGTCGCTTCAGCTGAAACATTTCCCGAATTCTTATAATAATTCTTTCTCATCTCTTTACCAAATCTGATACTGCTTTAATGTCTAGGACCTTCAAAGTTAAAGCATCGTGGCCATCGACTTGGCCGGTACGGCTTGAATACGAATATATCTAAAAGAAATTTGGATTGATCTACATCAAAAAGAAATTAGGATTCATCTACATCAACAAAAAAAATTAGGTTACAAATTTTGATCTGAGCCCAACCCAAATAGTTTAACGTTGGTATTTATTTTCGAGATTTGAAGTGTGTGAAAAATGAATAACGGAAAGAAAAAAATGGGGAAACTAGAGATTTGAACAAATGACCATTTAGGTCCAAAATTGATCAAAACTAGTTGACTATAACCTGTTATAATTAATTATCACTTATCTGATTAAAAATAAGTGAAAATACAACTGCAATAAAATGCGAGAGAGGAATCCAACAACAAAAATAAGAGAGAGACAAAAGTCTAAATGCTTACATATCTATCTTCACGTATTTCCTCATGGACAAATCTGTGTCAGACTTGTGTCACCCACAAACCTAATGTTAATTTTTTAATATACTTTCACTTTTATTCACTGTTTTAGCAGTTACATGCATATAACTACTAAATTTCAGCAGAAGAGTCATATGCTGATAGTGATAGAAACAGTCAACAGTTTCAGCTATACCGATCATGTTGCAGTTTTCGTCAAAAAAAGATTTTTATCAAGATTTGTGTCCAGTAGTGATCCAGTCATGTGTATCGAAAGACAATGGGATTAATGACCAAGTCGTACAATCTATTGGTTTGTATTTGTATCACATAGCAGTTAGACGATGAAATTTATTTGCAAATAACTATTTTCGTTAAATCAGGACTCTCGCTAGAGTCTAGACTGTGTACGTGTGTAAGTGTGTAACCATCCTTTGTTTTTGGTCTTTGTCGACGCCATACTTGCATATGATCCACCCACGAAAATACGTAACCTATCCATATCTAATAAAATGGAAGAAATTAAGGATTAATTATTACAATGAAAGATTCAAAACCATAGCTTCCGAGTTCCGATCTTACTTTTCATGATGGGCACATTAACGCATGCATGTTATGAGAGGCTTAAGAATACATATAAACCTACCATCATCAAATCTATATATATTATTTATAGAGTATAAGCTCTTGATATTTTTTTACTACTAGCTACTATTAGTGATGGAATCACTGGAACTAATCTCTTATAAGAGATGCTTCTGTCTTGCTTCTGTAAAAGAAAATTTTGTTTTATTTGATAAAGGAACAACTAATAAATAGATTAAATTAATAAAATGAACCGTAGCTATATCAGCATGAGTCACACGCATGGAAAAGAAAGAAAGAAGATTTCAAGAATTGACCACATAACATAAGATGATGATCTCTTGGGTCCGCATCAATCATTCTAGACGTAACTCGCGTTCTAACCAAGAACAACCGTCGAGTGCATGTTTACTTATTATCTCATCACAAATTATCGAGTATATATATCAATGATCTATTCAGTAGTTTTCACGATACAATTGGATGTAGCGAAGCGAGTGTACCGCAACCACCTCCACCATGAACCACTTGAAATTAGAGAAAGTGTGGATGGATTCCAAGGACAAGTGCATGAATCCTTGTTCCTCATCTCTTCAAGAATAGAGTTTGATTCTCCTTTACGTTCAAAGATGAGTCTTTCTGATGATTTTATCCCTTTGATCACATTCTCTATGGACTCGGTCTCCGGCACCTCTTCTATGGTGTCGATGGTGGATGAGATGGAGGATGATGATGTAGGAATCATGATGCCAGGAAGCGAATTTTCCTCCTCCTCCTCTTCCTTTTCATTCTCCCTTTTTTCCTTCTCCTTCTCTTCCTTATCCTCCTCCTCCTCTTCATCTTCGGCGTCATAAGGGTTGATTGTGCTGATGGTGATTCTGAAAGATTGAGTTCTAGGGTTTTGGTGACAAGAAGGCCATCCCCATGATGATGAATTTGAATTTGAATAACATGAAGATGAAAAACTCTTGTTTAAAAATGGGACTTTCATAATTTTTCCACCTTTGTTGTTTGCTATCGTTTTATTTTTTGGGTGGATTCAAAATGAGAAATATACTTAGGGGAGTATAAATACAAAATGAGAAACTTAGTATTTATTGTTGAACCTAAAAGTATAACTTTGATTAAAAGTAAACAAGGGTTTAGAAAACATCATTGACCGTATTACATGCTGATCCATAATTTTACTTATAAGTTTGGTCGTACATATTTATCTATCAACCATAACAACAATTTGTCCCATTCGTCTGCGGTCCGTCTAATTCTGGTAAACATAATAATAACCGTACCTATCACAATTTATATTCTTTTTAATGTTCCTTTAAAGCTACTCGACACTCAAATGTTAAAATATGGATGTAACAATATATCTTCCACTTTTAATTTCACGGTGTCACCATATTTATTAGTTGACAACTTCACTTAAGAAAACTGGCTTGTGATTATGCGTATATATCCTAAACATAATGCAAAGTTTGAAACGCAAGTTTTCACATAGCACTACATTTCGTGGAATCTAATTTTCCAATATCAATTTAAGCATATTTCTATATGTTGCTAATGTACATGTAAATATGTAATGTTTCTATTATAGTAAATTAAAATGTACTTGCTTTCGACTATATGTATATAATTATTTCACCCACTTATAAGTTGTTGTTTGGATCCAAAGTTCTTAATTAGGACACCACCACATTTATTTATTGTTTATTTTGTCATCATGCAACCGAATGTCAAATATATCTATACTAAACGCATTTTATAATCTCTAACTATATCATATAAGTATATTGTGAAAGAAAAATTATTTTCTTCTTCTCCATTCTAAAAACGAAATTTTACAATAAAAAGGAAAAAAAGAAAAAAAAACTACAGAGATAACATTTATCACCATAAGATCCAGGCTGGATCAATCCAACCATGAGTGTTAATGTTTGGGCTTGAAATCTGATGAAACATAAATTAATTGAGCTTCTGAGCAATGTGTAAATGTGTTATAGGTTTAATTACGTTCAACCACTTTTTTCATTTATTTAATAAGTTGATTTTCCAAGACCACTCGTAATCAACTTTCATGGAGTCCGTTTATGGTTAAGACCACTCGTAATCAACTTACAAGCAAGTTAAACAGTGTCCTAAAAGTAGAAGTCTACATGTCGAAGAATGATTGTTTCTATGTCAAGAACGACGACGCGGAACATCAAGAAGTACATGCAAATCGACGTGCATCATCATCAATAAGAAGTGTGCTAATTGTAGAAAAAAGTAACACTTAGTTTTCAAAGGTTCTATTAATCACCGTAAGCATTGGCTTTAGATGAATCACAGAAACAAAAATAAGGGTTACGAAGCTGTTCATGGCTTCTTTTTCCATTAGTTCGGATTACAAAGATTCATGATTTTTTATGATACTTTCTTGTTTTAACCTTGGTGTATTACATAACAAATAACCAATTAAATATAGCAGATTTCATTTATATATAAAAAAAGGGCTGACACAAAATGTTAAATTCAAAAGATTGAACACATGGAGTGAGGAAGAGAAGCTGTTTTTGATATTTGCACACAATGATAAAACTTCAGATGATCAATCGGACAACATCATCATCATCACCATACCATCCACACAGACCATTTTTTGATGAATTAAAAAAAAAAAAGCGTTGAGAACGACAATGGAGGACCCCCAGATACATACTTTGGTATTAGAAGGGGCAATGATTTTCTAGCAAACCAGAAGAAGATTCCAGAAGTAACTAGAAGCAAGTACCTTCCGGAGGTTGAACAAGCTTACGGTTATGCGACGTAGACATTTCCTTCTTCAACTGTACCAGTATATCCTCCATTGTGTACTCTCTTTGCCAGTTTGCAAGTAGCCCAAATTTCTTAGGATCCACCTATACACATACGCATAAAAAAATTACAGAGCATCCAAAGAAACAAAACAGAGAAAGGAAGGGCGGTGGTGAGTTTATACGTACCACTCCTGTTTCGTGGTTGACACAAGCCATGTTGACACGTGAATGGAATCGGACAGTTGGAGGTTTCTCCGGGTAATCTTTGTCACAAAAGAGCTTCAACTGATAGATTCTACCTTCATGAACAGTCTGTGACATAAAATTTATCTCTGTTACTACAAGCAAAAGCAACAATGGCATAATCTGCTCAAATAAAGCTTAAGAGATTGTATGTCGATAAGATCAATGCCTAGAAAACAATGTGGTTTTGATGTTCTGTATTCCAAGCAATGAGATGCAAATAATATTAATCTATGCTTCTCAAAACAATTGTTAACATATATGAAGACGAAGGAGAATGTTAGCAGATAAAGAAAAAGATATAACTACGTTGTGAGGACCGATGATGGTGCCAGTCCAAGAACGCATATAGATGTCATCTCCATCATCCATTCCATAGCTCACAGTTCCATCCCCAATACCTTTCTCCCCACGTTCAAGCTCCTCCAACAACCGAAAATTCCTCGGAACTATATTGCAATAACAAGCGTAACAAAAACAATTCATATCAGTAAATGAAAACAAGCAATCACTTTTTTTAATCAAAGCAGAGAACAGAACATATCATATTAATCATTATCCACAAAGACTAAAATAAGATAACACTCAACAAAGTTAACAATGAGCTATAGAGAAGATGAAAACATTCCTAGCTAAGGTCTTAGAAACAATAAGAAACTCAGGAATAGCATTTTAAACCCATCTCAGGAATTGAGACATCAGCAAATCATTCTCAGCGATTTGTTAAAATTGATTGATTCAGATCAAGCTATATGCGAACAATTTAGACAAAGCTACAATTTTTTATACTAGATCGATAGAACCTATGAGAAATCTCAACACCTATTGATCAAAACGAATAAAACCAAAAGAAGAATTCACCAAAACCCTAGAGAAAAAAAAACAAACGAGGGATTATTCCAAAACCCTAGAATCAAAATCAAAAAACGAGAACAAACCCGAAAGAATCGAAATTTTATACCAACAACGCTAGATCCTCCTGAGCCAAGAGTCATAATTGATGAAGTTGTGGTTTCGATATCCGATTGATTTTGAGATCTGACGAGCAGAGAAGAGAGACGAGAAGAAGTAAAGGGAGAATCGAATAGAGAGAATCTGGTGAATAGACAGAAAGCTAAAATGGGAGGGTCAAATTTGGCAAATCGGGTACTTTTGGGGAGACTGGAAAAAGTTATTTTTTTCAAATTTACCGCCCAAATTTGTTTTTCTATCATATAATTCCTTAAATTATGATAACTACAGAAACACCCCTTTTATTTTCGAGTTTTGACAACATCTATTTGTTATTATTTTAACTAGCAATGCAAAATTTCTATATACATGAAAATTATTGAAATATTAAAACTCGCTTGATTTGCAACTAAATTATCGTAAAATGTAAATTTCTTTTTCAAAAATCATGTTAAAACTTTAGGATAAAATGTTGTCACGTATATATGTCGTCGCATGTGCCTTAATATATATGAAAAACAGAAATTAATTATTTATTAGATTTTTGAAAATTTAGTACTTATAAATAGAAAAATGTCATAAAATACATTAAAACAAATTTTAGTTGCTACTTTTTCACTAAATTTAGGTTTAAAAATATTTTCTTAAATAATTTAATATTTGAAGTTTGTAAAAGTTCTTAAATTTTATTGAATTTGATGGTGAATTGTTTTGAATAAATAACGTTTTAATTGATGAAGATACAACTTTTAACCTTAATTATTGAAAATTTCATCGGATTGAATGCCGATGAAACCAAAGCAATACCATTATTAGCATACTACCAATTTGATTCTTAAGACCCTAATTCGAGACGTGTCGATTTTTTTACTTGTGTTTAAATTTATATTTTGTAATTTTTAAAAATAAACTTTCTATTTTTTTTGGCGTTTTTCATTTACATTGAAAAACTATGTTTCTCTGGAGTATACAAATAAATAAATATAAACGCAAACGCCATAACTAGCGTTTGAAACAATCGAATTCAACTCCGATGAAAATCCATCCTCGTTCATGTCATTGGCTTCCATAGTACTAAAACATGAAAATGGACAACTTAACAAAATGAACCAAGAGGGACGGCCACAAACAGAAATGATCTGTCTGTCAATTTAACATATTAAAATAGAGATTATAATTTAAACAATATGATTTATATAGAGGACTTTACAAAGAAAATTAAATTCATCATCTCAAACTCAAAAGTCCAAATTGAATAATAACTTAAAACAAATTCTCTAAAAGAAGATCAAGTCGGTGCATTTGCACTTGGGGCAACGTTGACGTTCTTGTAAGACCATAACATACATCATACAACTTCGACATCCCATCACCACCATCTCCGGCGCCTCTTCTTCATCAACCCACGACGATGCAACCTCCTCCTTCACTTCCTCCGTCCTCGTCAGGCACGAGTTTTGTGATGATGATGTGTCGCTCGATGGTGATCTTCCTTCAAACCTCCCATTAGCAACCACCGACGCCACGGTCCTCGCCGAGGGCTCAACGCTACCTCTTTTACCATTCTTGTTTCTCATTTCGATACTTCGGTTTCGTCGAGAGGGTTTTTGTATTCTTGTATTTGTTTTTCTCTGTGTTTTTCTAGGGGATGGGTTGATGGTAATGACTTCTAAAGAAAATGTATGTATGTAATATATAAGGAAGAAGAGGAGCTAAAATATGACTAGGAATTAATATTTGTTGAATAAAGTAATTATGTTGTGGAGAGAGATATGACTTTGTTTATTTCGTAATAATTTTTTTAATTGGAGGTGGGAAAGTTAGTAAAAGTATAGTAGAGACAAATATATGAAACAAAAGACAATTCAGTAAACAATGCATTAGTGCATTTAAACCAGTGCAGCAAACTATTTATTGCTAAATGTAAAGGGGAAGACTTAAATCTTACAATTTAAAAGAAGAATTTATGATTTTTTATTGGTAATCTAAATTTTAAGTAATATGTCATCCATTTGATTTGTTAATGTAACGTTAAATTATATTTCAAGAAAATAACAGTTTTACAAATACTACGATTTGTGTTTGAAAGAATTTAAACTTAGGGTTTAAAGAATAAAGAAGAAACTGAATTTGTCATCCATTTCACAATAGTTTTAATCTTATGACTTCACTTTTTTGTTTCATAAATTTGTCGTTTTGTATATTTAATGTATATTTTAAAGAAACTTATAGTTTATTTATATGGCGTATTTTATCAATTAGACTTTGTTTGTTTGATTCATTTATTAGTTAATACTACTCAATGTTTTATCTATTAAATTGTTTGTCACAGTAAGACTATTATTCAACTGATTTCTTGAATGAAAATATGTCTAAAATAACTTTAGTGACACCAATACATATTTTTCTCATAAATGTTTTTACTATTCTCTCTGTTTCATTATAAATTTTGTTTTATAATTTTACACGTATTAAAACCTATTAATTTTTTAATTGTATAATTTATTAAATTTTCAATGTTAAATCAATAAACTACAATAATACAAATATAGAACTACATGGTGTGATTTATAGTCATTTTAGAAATAGTGTCTAGAAAGTATGGTTCATTCAAGAAAATGGTCTAATAATAGTTTATAGTATGAAAAAACAATTTTGAATATAGTTAAAGATAGAAATAATGGCTAGCACTAACTAAAAATGAATCAAATAAAAAGAATTCATCTACAATTTACTTTTCGTTATTAAAAATTAAATAATAATAGTACGTTTATACAGTGAAGCATCCGTTTCAAAGTTTCCAACGACGGTTTCATGCGCCAGCTAAAAACTTCTTTTTGATTGATAATCAAATGGACATTCTGAAGGTACCCACAAAACTCAACTACTTTGAGTTACTTTCCAAATTTTGAATATAAATCAATGTTTTTGGTGGTGACAAATTTTGACAATATAAAAGAATGAAAGATGTAGATAGATGTATGTAAGTAGTGCTTGCTGGTAGTTAAATTGGATATTCAAAGGTGAAAACCATTAAGATGTTTCTAACTACCAGATTCACTAGTCATTGTAAAAATTATCACAAAATGTTTAGCAATAATTTAGAAGAATAAAAGGATATCCATTAATGTTTTTAAAAAAAACATTTCCTTTGATTAATCTAATGATGGTAGTTAAATTACTTGACTTTAATTTCCTGTCTTTTTATTTTAAAACAGGAAATTATTTGGACGAAAGGTTATGGTACAATAAACTTTATTACTGTACTTTTAATGTTTCACATATTTGCATAACTTTCATTTTTCTAAATTGTTACGATCAAGATAGCCATTGATTTTCATTTGAACAATGGAAAGTAACTGGATATGAGTATGATTTATTGATTAGTACTCTCAAAATGTTTATTATGATCAATTAAACAGACGTTTGTAACTTGCGTTTTAAACCGTCATTTGAAGTAGAATTTTCATAATTATATAAAATCTCCTATATATATTATTTGAGAAGCTAGAGGGATAACGTTTGAATTTTAGAACTTTGAATAGCAAACGAAAGAGTAACAAATTAAAAAAAATGAAACAAACAGTTACTAGAATTTAATACAAGAGGCCAATAACTAAAATACAGACCTCACGAGGACATAATATAGCTGTTAATAACTTAGGAATCTCTCGTGTATTAAATGTTTCACAATTAAGAGGACAATCAAATTTAAAATGATTTATAGACTAAAAAATTTAACGACAGTTATGCAACAGGGTTTCAAAACTTTAATGGCAATTATACAACAGCCTAAACTGGGATGATTTGTGAAAGTGGCCTCTTTAATTTTTGAATTTGCTTCACAAGATTATAAGAATATAAAAAAGCTAGGAATATGTTGTTTTAGCAGAAAATAAAATAATTATATAACAAAATGTCAAATACTACCATTGACCTTCCATAAAATCTAATACCTCAGCATCAGTTATATCCCATGTGAAGCTATTTAATGGAATTTAATGGTAGCTTTTAGTTGATACTACCATTTGTTTACTTTTCTTTTGTTATCTTAATCACATTCATTACGAATCTGAAGAGTGAAGGAGATAACTTCTGGAATCTGTTTCTCTAATATTTTTCAAGTAATCGCTACTAATCGAGTTAAGTTATATACTAAGAAGATCGAATTTGATTCCAAGTGAGATGAAGCTACGCTTGAGCATAAAAACCAATTAAGTTGTATATCTTGTTTAATGCAAGCCCTTTCTCCAAAACTTATTCATTTCAAGATTGGTTGGTTTTTGTAGTCAGAACCGTAAACCGTTTCTATATGCATGAGCTTGTATCAATCATGTGAAAGGTTTCTTCTTCCCTTTGCACAAATGAATAAAAGCATCAAAAACCTATAGATTGCTTTCATTGATTATGGAAGAGGATCGATGTCTATAATTGTCTTGTTCTGGTTTGAAGTTTTCTTGTAGCACTGTCCAAACACTCTCTTTGGACTTTTTATTCCTCATTATACGGAAAATTAAATCTAAATAAATTACATAACGATAAGTGACATACCGCATTATCCGTTTTTCAATTAAAGCTCTCGCTTGTTCAAGATCATCTCTTCTTCATCAACTTGATTCTTCATTCAATAATTTGTTTTAGACTTTTGGAACAATAATGTTTCTTTGTTTTTGCTATGACATCTACATTAACAAATAGACATGCAACGTCAACTATTGAACTATAATAAAATCAATATACATCTTTAGAAATCACAATATTAATAAAAATTTGCAGCTTGTATCTTGGTGGGCTAGACTTTTGGATGATTTTTCAGATGATTTATATATGCAATGTATTCGTATAGTTTCATGGTTCAATTAGTCTTTTTTCTCGGGTCAATATTCGCATAGATTAATAATGTTTACGTGGGTTCATCAATTACTATCAACTTGTATGCATGCTAAATTACACCATTGAAATTAAAAATGATAAATACACCATTTTAACAATTTAAATAATTTTTAATTGTACAATTTTGAAGTCTGAATCTGAATTGTAAGTACTAAATTAAACTTAAAGAGTCATATAAACATCTGACAGTTTGGCCGAGTGGTCTAAGGCGCCAGATTTAGGCTCTGGTCCGAAAGGGCGTGGGTTCAAATCCCACAGCTGTCAATTCCTTTTTTTTCTTTTGTTCCTTCGTTTTATTTACTTCGCCGGAGAGATTCGAAGCTACCAAAGAAGAAGAATCAATGGCGAGAACGAGAATTATAACGAACCGATTTGAATCTCGCTTTTTGATTCGTTTCCTTGAATCTCCGACTCTATTCGCCTCTTGTTTCACGAGTTCCAGATCTCTTCAAACCCTAGCCTACGAAGAAGTCCGAACCTCCGGTGATCGGGAGTCTGAATCTACAGCTCTCATCCTTCATGGCCTCCTCGGTTCCGGTCGCAACTGGAGATCGTTTTCTCGCTCCCTTGCATCATCTCTCTCCGTCTCCTCTGCTTCTGGTACGCTTCTCTCTGTGATTAGTATCTTGAGCTTTTCATTTGATATATCGATTGAAATTTCTTGTGTGTGTACATTCAGATTGGAAGATGATATTGGTTGATCTGAGGAACCATGGGAGATCTGCGGAAGTGGAAGGGCTTAATCCGCCTCATGATCTTGTGAATTCAGCTAAGGATTTAGCTGATTTGGTTAAAGCAAGTGGCTGGAATTGGCCTGATGTGGTCATTGGTCACTCTTTGGGAGGTAAAGTGGCGTTGCAGTTCATGGAGAGTTGTGCTCGTGGTGATTTTGGTGAATCTGCTTCTCCTCCTAAACAGGTACTGGACCAAAGTTACTTCACCTTGTGAATTCTTATCATGTATGCAAGTTTAAGAGCTCATTGTTGTTGTGAGATGCAATATTTGTGATCTTTTAATCTGATAATGATGATGATGACCATAGCAAAGGTTGTTTGGTGCAGAACAGCTATGGGTACTAGACTCTGTCCCTGGGGAAGTCAAGGCAGAAAAAAGTGATGGTGAAGTAGAGAAAGTTCTGAAGACTTTGCAGAGTTTACCTTCATCAATCCCTTCTCGCAAGTAAAGTCTCATTCTTTATGTGGTTCTTGGTGTTTGTCTAATTATCTACACTCTGGACTCTTTGTTTTAGCTTAGGAATTCCAAATTGATTCCCGCATATGAAATCTCGAGTGAACGTTAGTATAGTTGGTGTATAAGTATACCATCTCTCTGATTGAGCTGTTACTGCGGATTCTAGGACATTTTTAAGATTTAGATAAGTGGGAATAAAGAGCATGCTTATATGATCGCTTCTAGCTGATTATGTTACATATATAAATGAGGCTCATTTCAGCTTGCAGAGTATAGAATCCAACCTTGGTGTCACTCAAACATTGTTTTCTGATTCTAGGTGGCTTGTTGATCGTATGGTCGAACTTGGGTTTTCAAGATCATTATCCGAGTGGATTGGCAGCAATCTCAAGAGATCTGGAGACTCAGAGACATGGACCTTTAACCTTGACGGAGCTGTCCAAATGTTCAACTCTTACAGGTTTATTTCCCTTCCTAAGAACCAATGACTATGATTATATTATGAACCTTCCTCGAGATTTTGACTTTTTACTTTCCTACTGCAGAGAGACTTCTTACTGGTCTTTGCTAGAGAACCCGCCAAAAGAGACAGAGATAAATTTTGTGATTGCAGAAAAGAGTGACCGATGGGACAACGATACAACCAAGCGGCTTGAAACAATAGCTAACCAGAGACAGAATGTAGCCGAAGGGAAGGTTGCGACTCATCTTCTTCGTAACTCTGGCCATTGGGTACACACAGACAATCCAAAGGGACTCCTAGAGATTGTGAGTCCCAACTTCTTCTCCCCACACGAGTAGACGATGCGCTACGAAAATGGCATTAGTCTTTGCTTACAATTTCACTCCTGTTCAGTATCTATATGCAGAAATAGCAAATCCAATCGCAACTATTTTGACGATGCGCGGTTTTTCCCGTTTGTGTTTCCTAATTTTGCATTAGCATATCCTTTCAACAATGTACAAACGTTTAGGAGGATCTAATAACATCAATAAACTTATCACATTCATAACTTTATACACAAGATTTGAAAGACAATGACTGCTACGTTAGTACGAGGCACAACACCAGTAAGAAGACTAGAGACGATTAAAAATCCAAGATGCTCAAAAACTAGCACTTTTGCTCACTTTTATGGGCCGTAATATGTTGGGTCTGTATATATATTGGGTCTCAATTAAATTATCCATAAAATCACTACTTTAACCCTAACAAAAATTCAGACTATTAAAGCAAATTCTGATCCGTCTCTTTCGCTAGCTAAAGGTAAAAGGCGGAACAACAAAAGAAACCCTAGCTTCCCTTTGTACCTCTCTCTGTTCCAAACCATGGTAAGTTTGTCTAAAGCTTATAATTAATTTTCATGGATTTAGTGATTAAGAAGATATATAATCTGTAAATCCATTTCTGGTATTGTGTGGTGGTCTGAAGTGAGAAAATGTTTAATAAGCAATCCTTATTCTTCGAATTTCGATCTGAGATCATATGAATTTTCTGAGACATTGGATTTTTTTTGTGTGGCTCTAGCGTTGAGTTATCAAATTGAGAAGTTTTTATTAGATATTGCAAATGCATAATGCTAGTTTTTGTTTGGTTTTGTAGTCGAAGAGAAAGACCAAAGAGCCAAAGGTTGAGAATGTGACTCTTGGACCAGCTGTTCGTGAAGGAGAGCAAGTCTTTGGAGTTGTTCACGTCTTTGCTTCATTCAACGACACTTTCATTGTGAGTGGCTTCTTTATTTTTCAAGCAAAGTTAGATTTTTATGTACATTTCTGAACTTCTTATATCTGCAATTGCAGCACGTGACTGATTTGTCTGGACGGGAAACACTTGTTCGCATCACTGGTAATCATCTCTTTCAACTCTCACTCTCTAATCCTTTGGTGATGATCCCTTTGTTAACTTGTATGCGGTAGTCTCTGTTGAGTGTGAAATGAAGTTCTTGACTGCCTAAAGGTTCTGCTTAGTATCTGCTCTTTTAAGTTTTTTCGAGGAATCCGTTGATATCTTTATAGAAATTGCTTTGTTCTTGACGGCATCAATGTTCCTGCTTATAGAACTAAGTTAGTTACCATTGTTATTAGTATTATGGTCTTCTCTATAGGGTGTGAGCTGAAGTGTCTTTAGTCTTTGTTCGTTTAACTTTTGAGGAATTCCTTTTGTTTATCTGTTTGGAAATTGCATTGTTCTTAAATAACAATGGGTTGCTAAAATTGCTGTTTCGATTTCCTACTTCTGTAGGTGGAATGAAGGTGAAAGCCGACAGAGATGAGTCCTCACCTTATGCTGCTATGCTTGCGGCACAAGATGTTGCTCAGCGATGCAAGGTAAAGGCAAAGAAATTGCATTACCAAGCAGACAACTTGATAATCTTTTATGTTTCTATATTTAATCGATTTGGTGAATATATTTATGCAACACAGGAACTTGGAATCACTGCCATACATGTGAAACTCCGTGCCACTGGTGGTAACAAGACCAAGACCCCTGGACCTGGTGCTCAGTCTGCTCTAAGAGCCCTTGCCCGTTCTGGCATGAAAATTGGTCGCATTGGTAAAACAGCAGCAATCTTCAACTGTAATTGTTTAATTGCATCTTTGATTGAATAAATCTCTGACATTGTTCTTGTTTTCCTCAGAGGATGTGACTCCAATCCCAACCGACAGTACCCGCAGAAAGGGTGGAAGAAGAGGAAGGAGGCTCTGAGTTATTTGGCCTCTCGTTGGATCTCCTTATGTAGCTTTCTCAATGTTTCATTTTGTTTTTTCTTAGTTTGAAAAGAGTTTTGGAATTACTATGCTTTGTTATAGTCTCAACTCTGAACAGCTTTGGATCTTTTTCTGTATGACCATAAGATATTCAAAAATTGGTAGTCATTTTATCTCACAAAAAAACCTTGAATTTGTGCTGTATGATTTTGTAAAGTCTTAGGTGCCAAATCTTTGATTGGAGTTGATAAAATATTTTTATTTGGTTGTAATTTTGTAATATCCCGGGATATTTCACAAATTGAACATAGACTACAGAATTTTAGAAAACAAACTTTCTCTCTCTTATCTCACCTTTATCTTTTAGAGAGAAAAAGTTCGATTTCCGGTTGACCGGAATGTATCTTTGTTTTTTTTGTTTTGTAACATATTTCGTTTTCCGATTTAGATCGGATCTCCTTTTCCGTTTTGTCGGACCTTCTTCCGGTTTATCCGGATCTAATAATATCCATCTTAGACTTAGCTAAGTTTGGATCTGTTTTTTGGTTAGCTCTTGTCAATCGCCTCATCATCAGCAAGAAGGTGAAATTTTTGACAAATAAATCTTAGAATCATGTAGTGTCTTTGGACCTTGGGAATGATAGAAACGATTTGTTATAGCTACTCTATGTATCAGACCCTGACCAAGATCCAACAATCTCATAGGTTTTGTGCATATGAAACCTTCGACTAACGAGAAGTGGTCTTTTAATGAGAGAGATATCTAAAATGTTATCTTAAAAGCCCACTCAAATCTCAAGGCATAAGGTAGAAATGCAAATTTGGAAAGTGGGCTGGGCCTTTTGTGGTAAAGGCCTGTAACCTAGCCCAATATTAGCAAAACCCTAGACGCGTACATTGACATATATAAACCCGCCTCCTCCTTGTTTAGGGTTTCTACGTGAGAGAAGACGAAACACAAAAGATGCAGATCTTCGTGAAAACCTTGACCGGCAAGACCATCACTCTCGAGGTCGAGAGCAGCGACACCATCGACAATGTCAAGGCCAAGATCCAAGACAAAGAAGGTATCATTCTTCCTCACTCAATCTGGATTCTTCTCTTTAGCTTTTTGAAATTCAGATCTCTTATCATTTACTTGTTTCTCCTTTAAGGAATCCCTCCGGATCAGCAGAGATTGATCTTCGCCGGAAAGCAGCTCGAAGATGGCCGTACTTTGGCTGACTACAACATCCAGAAAGGTACGAAATCATCCGAATCCTTCTGTTGATCATTTCGATGATCTGATTGTATAAACTCTAATGGATTGTTATCATTTGTAAACAGAATCTACACTTCATCTTGTGTTGAGGCTTAGAGGAGGTATTATTGAGCCTTCCTTGATGATGCTTGCTCGTAAGTACAATCAGGATAAGATGATTTGCCGCAAGTAAGTTTCAATTTCTCCCTAAGATTGTAGTTTTGTTGATTAATAGTTCAAAGTACCAAATGTTTATTAGTGTGTTAGGGTTTTAGTTGTTTTAATGGGAATTAACTTAGCTTCTCAAGCCTTATACAATGCGTGTTGAGGTTATAAATGTTCCCAATATCAAACATTTCCATTCTCTAAACTTTGTCAGCTGGTCAAATTTCTCATCTTTCCAGATGATTTTCTTGAATGGTACATTTTTGCAAATGGTTTTGAAAATGTGTTGAAGCTTGTATTTTTGATTGCTGAAACATCTTGTTTGTTGGATAGTTTGTCATCTATGGTCCGATCTGATGTCTCAATGAGATTATTCTAATGTAAATTTCGCATCTTTTGGTAGGTGCTATGCTCGTCTTCACCCAAGAGCTGTCAACTGCAGGAAGAAGAAGTGTGGTCACAGCAACCAGGTTTGTTTTTGTTACTTGTTTCTTTTTGGTGTTTATCAGCTGAAATGATATCTGAACAAACTTTTTTTATTTGCAGTTGAGGCCTAAGAAGAAGATCAAGTAGAGAGACTCTTATCAAGAATCCCATCTCTTGCTTGCTTTTTTTTGTTGTCTTCCCTTTGATAGGGTTTGTTTTTCTTGTTTCAGTGACTTTCTATGTTAAAAGATAATGTCAGTAAAAGGATTTGGTTTTCTATTATTCTGAATCGATTACGGAAGATTCTTGCTTAATTCCAATCTATACAAGTATCGTGAAATAATGACCGTTTATGTGATTAGGAGACGTGTTTCATTAATAAAATATAAGATCAATACATTGTTAGTAGTGATAAACTATGTACAAATTGTATTGATTGTAAAAGAAACACAATAGGTTCCTTTTTTCTACAATATATTGTGACAGACTCTCTGTTTTAACGAATGAATTAAATTTGTCAACGAAAAAATTAAAGAATGATGTGATCACTTTGCACCTTGGTTCATCTTCAGAGGCTTCTGCATGTTCCATGCATTGAGGCTCTCTACGGTCACAGGTTGTGAGCCGTTGTTAAAGACAAACAAATGAGCTTTTTCTCCTACTGCTTTTGTCGGATACACTCTAGATGTTATCACTGTCTTTCCTTTTGCTCCAAAGCTCTCCACAACCGAGTGATCAATCTGCAAATTCACTCAATTATGTTACCTATTTGCTTCTCTATACAAGAGTAATATTCAGTAAAATGATTTAAGTTTGTGACGTACCAAACTCCTTAGAGAGATCTTTCCGTCAAGGAGACCGACATCCACAAAACCAGCAAACGATGGTTTGTACATCCTCTCCTTGGCGTCAGTCCCGGTGTCTTTTTTGAGACTCGAACTGTTGATTTATTGTGATTAATGTTAGACACTCTCAAATTGTAATTAACAAAAATCATATATAAATAATTGAATTAGTGAGTTAGGAAAACATACGGCTTGGCGTCAGAGCACATGAGAACCTTAGGCTTGTTGGATGCGGCATCTTTGAAGACTCTAAAGAAAACAGGAGTGTATTCTTCTAAGTCAGATGTAGCCAACGTGATCAAACCAAAAGGACCAACTCCACCATTCACATTCGAACCTTTCAAGTTACATAACTCTAGTGGTTTAGTTGCGAAGCTTTCGTCAAACTTTTCGGCCTTCTCTAGATTTCCAACGTTGAATGTCACATCCACATCCACCTGAGCAGGAGTGATTCCTTGGACCTCAAAGCGTTGGCCCATCTCCATTTTCTGGTTGGTCATTTGGACATTCTTTCCTCTCAATGACTCAATCTCTTCAATAGGCCAAAACACGAGTTGCTTACCGCTAGAGTCAAGCAAGATTGTTCTTGGGATAAGCTGAATTCCGGCCCAACCCTTCACGGTATCATCTTGAACGGTGTCGGATTCATTGGCCCACCCCCAAAGAATTCTTCTGTTCGTCTTGTCATCAAAGAATGTCTTTGACGCATAGTAGTTACCATAATCAAATCTCAAACCATCCCAACCGTCAGGAGTGTAACCGTCTGGCCTGTAACGATCCTTCTTGGTGTCATACGTTCCAAGAGTGTAGTACTCGTATCTGGTCAAGTCCAAACTAACCTTCAACACATGCTTGGCGTTTGGACCGTCGTAGCTGAAGTCCAAACCGTTTTTCTTGTCGGTTACGGATACCGGGAAGAAATCGGGACATTCCCACATACCGGTTTTCTTTCTTGAGTGGATAGGACGTTTGCTTTTGACCCATTTTTTGAAGTCACGGCTCTTGTACATATAAGCAATTCCTCTGTTCTTTCTCTTTGAGCCAACAAGCATTCTCCAATACCCATCTTTTTTGTTGAACCAAGCCGTGGTCGGGTCACGGAAAGCGGATCCGTTCTCGCCATTATCGGGTTTTACGATGGGGTTATCGTCTGGCTTTATCCATGTCTTGAGGTATGGGTCGGAAAGATCTTGTGGAATGGCGTAGTTTTGAATCTGAGTCTGGTTCTCGGTGATACCGGTGTAGAGGATAACCGGTCCTTTTCCCGGTACGTGGGTAGCTGAACCGGACCATGTACCGTTGATGTCGAACCATTTGGATGGGTAAATGGCTGGTTCAAGGGCTTCCCAATTGATCAAGTCCTTAGAAACCGAGTGAGCCCACACAATGTTACCCCAAACCGCACCTTTGGGATTGTATTGGTAGAAGAGATGGTAAACTCCCTTGTAGAGCATTGGAGCTGTTGCAATTTTTGAATATTGTTACATGCAATCATATATATAATGTTTTTGTCATTAACTTATAAAAAGGGAAAAATATTTGTAATGGACTTACCATTCGGATCTGTTGGAGTCAAGAATGCCATAACGAAGGCAAAACAACAAACCCAAGGAATTTATGTTAGAACAATGTATTTTGGTTGATATAAACAACCCTAGTAATAGAAGTTGAATAAATATGAACTTGAATAAGATGTCACATATGTTGTACCGTTGATCCAATGGCGGGGAGGTTGAAAGTGATAAGCGGTTCTGTGAAGAGGACTTACTGACTCCAATGATGTCGATTTTGATTGCAATTTCTTGAAAACTTTGTGAAATGCATCGACGCCATTATTGCTAATATTGATTAATACAATCAATAGTAATACATAACCAAACTTTGGAGCACTCATTGGTGCAAGAGAACTCTATGATCACAACAATTTATTTTGATTTTATTTTTGATGTGTAAATAGTTTTTGAGAAAGAACTCTCTGATGAAAAAGATATAGTTTTCGTAAAAGATATAGAAGAAAAGAGGAGGGAAAAGTAGAGTACTTTGAAGATAATATGGATCCGTAAAATAATCCTAATCTCACGCTAAAATAAGAAGTACACAATGTGGTTTGCAATCAATTTACTTTTGTTGTCTTTTTAATCCATTTTTAACAATTCTTTTATTGGTTTTGTCGAAGAAAAGAAAAGGTGTAAAGTCAAATAGTTTGGTCAATTGTTTTAAGGTAAGTAATAGTAATATCGAGGAAAATAGTAGATAAAACTAATTTTGGTTTTAGATCAGAGTTTTGTTTTGTCTATTTTTTTTCCTTCGTTTGTTGTTTCACATTTGTCTGGACTTAGGGGTACGTCAATTGGAGAGCAGGAGAAGAGAGTTAGTATTACACTAAACTAATTAAGTCCACCCATGATCTATCTATCAAAACACTAAGCAGAACCAATCGAAATACATAACAGCACAAGAAAGGTCGTACGTCCTTAATTATATATTGTAGTTTTCCATTAGGTACTCTACATACTATATAACCCACGTCGCCAGGATGGTGATGGATTCTTCTAAGGAAGATTGACTGATGCTAATCTATCTCTTGTCAACCAAAATTCTGCCGCCTGAATCCGATTCTTTGACAATAGAGTCGCTGCTAAAGAGCTATCTATAGTGTAAAATCCAAACCATCTATATGAATAAGAGATATTACTTGACAGTACTCTTCAAGGCTATCTATAGAATCATATCGTTCAAACTGTTGTTTCTTAAAGAGCATCTCGTGTGTTTTATCTTTATTAATCTACATTCCATATATGTTGCAAGCTGAGTGAGTATGCATGAGTAAAACAAATAGTTCCACTTAAACCTTTTCCAAAAAACCAAAAAAAAATCCAATTATTTGACCTTAAAATATAGGGAGAGGTTTATATAGTATTGCCTAAACGTGAGCAACGTAAAATTAAAGACGCTAAATTCGTAAATGCAAAATCATTTCTATTTGGTTGATAAACCGGAAAAATTACACTTAACCGAGTAAAAGGTACGTCACTGTATCTTCCCCATATTTACCCACCTGACAATATATGATACAAGTAAAATCTTAAAATCCCAAAAAAGTGAAAACAATCTCTCTTCTTTCTCAAGGATAATGAGTGAGCCAAATCGGGTACCCAAATCCATGACCCGACCCGTCGGAGGAACCGAGTACAGCTGGTGCAGAGCGATTGACGGCGGCACAGGTATCGCCGTCATAGCTCTCTTACTTTCCCGAACACCAAAACTCCAAAATCTCCAAAATACCCTCGACAAACTCCAGATTTACCACCCCACTCTCCGTTCCAACATCCGTTTCGACGCATCCGCTAACTCCTTCTCCTTCGTCGTTACGTCCGCCGCCGATTCTCACGTCGAAATCCATCCCTTCGATTCCGTATCTACGGCTCAGATCATCCGAGACAGCGACGATCCATGCGCTGATCCACACAGAATCATCCTAGAACACGAGATGAACAAAAACACGTGGATCAATCCACACCGTTGGATCAAATCCGAGTCACGCGTGTTTATCGTCAGTCTCTACGATCTAACCGACGACGGAGAGCAACGGATACTCACATTTCGGCTGAACACGGCGGCGGTCGATCGTACTGCGGCGGTTACGCTTCTGAGAGAGTTTATGAAAGAGACGGCGGCTGATGGTTTCGGAAACGGTCCCGTGGTGGCGGCGACGGAGACGGCGGTGGGATTAGGTAAGGCGATAGAGGAGCTGATTCCGAGTGGGAAAGGGGATAAACCGTTCTGGGCGCGTGGCATCGACGTGCTTGGTTACTCGTTAAACGCGTTTCGGTTTTCGAATTTGAATTTCGTGGACGCAGAGAATTCGAACCGGAGATCGCAATTGGTGAGGCTCAAATTGGATAGAGATCAGACTCTCAAACTTGTGGCTGTAAGTTACTCTCCACACCATTCGATTAATTAATTATGTGCTAATTACTATTATTACGTGTTAACCATAGAGTATTAGTATTTGTTACCATTTTTGCGTGTATGAATATAAAATAAATATCTCACGAGGATTACATAAAAAATAAAATAATAGTTACTTTTATTTTATTGTTATGTACATAATTTTGAGTAATCCATAGTCTACAAATACTCATTGTTGCAATTACATATGCATACATTGAAGGGCTCTACATTTAGTTTGTAACTCAAAAAGGACTAAGAGGATGATGGTTTGTGCTAAAAAAGCTTTAGATTGTTTCTGAAAAGTTGGAGCAATTCAATCACTATTTGTAGGGATGCAAGGCAAGAGGGTTAAAGTTATGGGCGGCATTAGCGTCCTCGGCGTTAATCGCTGCGTATTCCTCGAAGAATCTACCGCCATACCAAGGAGAGAAATACGCCGTGGTGACTCTTTCGGATTGTCGTTCCATTCTTGAACCTCCTCTTACTTCAAATGACTTTGGTAAGCTCGAAAATTTGGGATTACTATAGCCTTTGATGATATATATGAGGAATAGATGTTCATAGATTATCTTCTCATGATTGCAACAAATTTTTTATGAGCTAGTGATGATACGGTTCAAGACTGCATTTTTGTAGTTCTTACTAGACATTTTCAAACTCGTTAAACTAACAATGGACAAATGCAATTTGATTTGGATGTTGTAGTATTGATCTTATGATTTGAACTTGATATATTTCTTATTTTGTTTCCAGGTTTCTACCATGCAGGGATCCTTCATACACACGATTTAACCGGAGAAGAAAAGCTCTGGGACCTAGCCAAAAGATGCTACGACTCGTTCACATCCTCCAAGAACTCGAACAAGCAGTTCACTGATATGTCAGATCTCAATTTCTTAATGTGCAAGGCCATAGAGAATCCTAATCTCACGCCTTCCTCTTCTCTGAGAACCGCTTTCATCTCCATATTTGAAGATCCTGTTATCGACGAGTCTCCAGAGCCTGAATTGGCTTCTCTTGGGGTGCAAGATTACATTGGATGCGCGTCTATCCACGGGGTTGGACCGTCGGTTGCGGTTTTCGATGCGCTTAGGGATGGAAAATTGGACTGTGCGTTTGTGTATCCTTCGCCATTGCATTCAAGAGAGCAGATGGATGGGCTGATTCAACATATGAAAACTATTCTTTTGGAAGGATCTGCTTCTTCCTTTTGATTTGTGTTTTGACAATCAAAACTCTCTCTTTTGTCCAGAGGCATAGATGGTCTCTGTAAAAAAATTAGTCGAAATAAATTAACTTCAAATTCTCCTCATAGATTATTGCAAACATCTATCATGAATAGAATAATATAATATTCTTTAAGAAAACAATTCAAATCAAAGAAATATGTTAGATGAATATTGTCATACACAATTCTATTTTATAATAAATTTAATTCAACCATCCAAAATGTTTGAAAAAAAAGTGAGCATTTATTGTCAAAAATAGGATTTTAGATTGGAAACATAAGGTGGAAGTGAAACTGATAAAAATTGAGGAAAAAAATATAGAAAGTGAAAATTGAAATATTTCATTTCAGTGGAATCAGCAATATTTGCGGACAATAATTTAAGAATTGAGCTAAAGAAAGCTTATGGAATCAGCAAACTCCAAACTATTTTTAGAGCACAAGACTTAGCCACAAAATCCAAACTTACTTGCCTCAGTTTCAAGCTATCTTCATTTTAATTTGTGTTCAAATCATCTTTTTGTAAGAAAACAAAAATCATAGTGTCAAAAATGGCAACGGATACAACAACTTTTCCTGAAGGCGATGCAGAAGCTGAACTTAATCCTGGCCAAAACAAGAATTTCGAAGTAGATCCTGTTTCATCAGAGATTGCTTCTGAAAAGGTAATTAGTTGCTTATAGAATTTAATTAGATTTTATATATGACAAGATTTATGATATCTCATTATTGAATGGATGTGTTGATTTTGCATGAGTTTCAAATAAACCACCAAATATTAAAAGCTTTTATCACTTTTCCATGTACAAGATTTATATATTTACTTTTGGGTTTGAAATGTGAAGGTACAAAAAATCGTAGAAAAGAGGGAAAACGCAAAGGCAAAGAGAGATGGGGCACGAACGCTTAAAAACACGATCATAGTATCAGCAGTGATTGTGGCCGTCGCAGGAGCCGCTTTTGCTATAACCAAGAAATTGAAAGAGAATAAATGATCTTATACAAGTTAATTTCTCAATTTTCCTTTGTAACTTTTCTTACATAAGAAATTAAGAAAAAAATAACTATTGACATTATATAATAATTATTAAAATCTCTATATTTTTTTATATGTAATTTTTAAAATTAAATAATGCAATTGAATACCATTTTTTGTTTTTTTCAAACTATGGTTTGAATAATGCGTTTAATGAATGTGTTAATTGTACCAACATCAAAAATAAACGAATTCTGGTTTTGTGAAAAAAACTCAACGATCCAAGGAACACCTAAAAGGCCCAATGGGTACAATACATACAGGCCCATAATCAAACGATTGGTCCCATTGTTTCTCTTCATATTTGTTGGCGCCATGTGAAGCTTTTCATTTCCCGCCCAAATTCTCTCCATAAACTCTCTCAAAGCCTAGAAAGTCCTCAGAAGTTAGGGCTAATCATTTGCAACTCCGACGAACGATTCATCTTCTCCAACAAGGTAAATCTTCTTAATCAATTCTCTTCCCTTCGATTGAATTTCTCAAAATCGATTTCCTGGTTTTCAAAATTTTTAATCCCTTTATCTTTGCTATTGAATACGAAACTGATTTACCAATTCGCTTTTGAATCTTTGAACAGTAGATAGCAATGGATACTTCAAGTCCTTCAGCTTTTGTGAACGGAGCTTTGTTGAGGAGATTCATTGGCCAAAAAGTCAGAACTGTGATTCAAGTGACTGGTTCAGAGATTGGATCTGTGGTTGGCAAATCTACTGATGATCTTCAGATCGTTGTTAGAGGATCGTCTCCTCCTTCTCCTCTTACTACTTACCTTGAGGTTATTGGAATTGCAGAGAGTGATAACGCTATTCGAGCTGAAACTTGGACCAATTTTGGCAACACTTTTGGTAATTTAGTGATTCCATTACTGTGTCGAGTTTATCAGATTTGCTATTGAGTTGTGTTTTGATGTTTTGGTTGTTATTTTTGGTTGCAGATACACAGAACTACAACGAGCTATGTAAGCTAGCAAATGGGGAGTTCAAGCACTTGTTCATCTAATGTTGTGATGATGATTATGATCATGGAAGCGATTCCATTAAAACATTTTGTAGAGATGCTTATGCTTTATATGTATTTGATGTCTCACCACTTTCTGGTTCTATGATTTTATTTACTTAGTATATGTAACAACTTCTTAATCTATCACAACTAAGCTTAAATTGCTGTTTTGTTAATTGAGGTACCAAAACACAAAACAAAACACTATTTTCTTCTTGGCAGCTAAGATTTTGCTCTGGATTTAGAATTGTATTGTTGCTTTATCTATAGGATTTTGTGAAAGCAAACTTTTTTCTTATAAATTTCTTGCCAGTGTAATAAAGAATTTAACATGAATTAGCTCAAAGACATATTTTAATAACCTTGGTTGAGAAAAAAGGTTTCTACCACTAAGGTATTGGTGGTGTTGCTGGTTAGGCAATGTCTTACGGAAACTGACAAGTAATTTTGAGCCGAGAGGAGAGGGAATTAAATACAAGTCTCAGTCCTGCTTCAAGGCTTTTGTGATGATTGACTTAGCAGCCAAAATTCCGATGTAAGCCAACGTTGTGACTGTAATACCTGCAACGAGGACTGCATTGTCGTATGCTGAGTGCTGGACTGTGTACACATGCACCCTTAAAGTGTCCCAGTTGCTTTCGGTCCACACTGGATCAACCATCCCCATAGAATCTGATGAGTTCTGTGGTAGAATTGTCCAAGCTCCATCGTTATACTTCAATCGAGTTGAATAAGCTGGAACATACCTGCCAAAACCAGAACTTAATGTGTTATGCTCAGACAGCAAATTGGTTAGGTCACATACAACATATCAGGTCAGGGGAAGAAGAAAATGATGATAGCTTCAATTCAAAGGTCAACAAACTAAAGATAGACTTTCTCCCAAGTCTAAAAACACTCCACTTCTGAAGCCTATCCTAATTAATAATTCCTATAAAATGCCTACCAGACTTAAGATTTTGGTTCATTTTGAGACATAAGAGAGAACTTGAGCATGCAAACCAAATTGCAATTTCCAAGCACAGAGTTTACCTGGTTGTGGAGACAACACATGTTCCTTCCTTGTTGCTCTCTGCTTTGATGCACACTTCGTCAGTTTTGCTACAGACTCCTTTTGAACAAACTGAGGTTGTATTTCCCTTTTGGACAGATGTTTTATCTGCCAGAAAGTTCCATAGGAATCTAGAAACATCACCGACGTAACCAAGGTAAGGTTTGGAGGAAGGTTCTCCGAGGATGACGCCAGCATAGTTGCCTGGACAAGTGTTTGTCGGTGAAATATAGTCTTTTACCAAGTTGCAAGATAAGCCCGGTTCACAAGCTAAAAGACAGGTTAGAAGCTCTTCAACGAAAGAAGCATTGACATGGATGGATCCCAGAGCTGAATTGCTTGTATCTTTGTTGTCACTTGCTAGGATGTAAAGTGTTCGGGCCACAACAGAAGCAGCAGCTACTACAGACGAGGAGTTGATATTTGCTGCAATACAACACCAGAAAGGAATCAAAAGTGCAAAATGGGGTTTGGAGCGAAAAGAAGAGAAAGACAGGCTGTGACTCTTCTTACACAAGTCATCGAGGTGACTATGGTAGAACTTATTCACAAAGTTGGTATCAAAGTCTTCAAGTACAACAGCTGAAGTCTGAGGGTTCTGCAACAATGAATATGATGTTATACCTTTTTCACTCTAGGCAATCTGGTTCAGAATCACATAATAGTAAGCAAGTATACTTCTCCTGTCATATTCATGATCAACTGAAGGTGAAGTATATGCAAAGAGTATAGTGCGAATACACATTTGAATTGTCTTCCCATCTATTTACTTGGAATATATATTGTACCTTTCTCATGAAAGCCATCAAGGAGGATGGGGGTATTCCAGGGTTTGCAGTATCTGCTGAAAGAATTTTGATGTTTTTTGATGCAAGTGAATCCTGAGCTATCTTTAAAGCATCCAGTGTCATGTTTGTAACTGAAGAAACCTAAAGCAGAACACCAAAAGTGGAGGTTAAGTCGCCTATGACAGTTTTCACATTATCGAACGAATTCGAATTATGCAAGAGTTTCAGGATATCAGGAATTTCTCACCCTTGTTTTATGAGCAAAGAAGGTGTTTATCCCTCCACTTAAACCTTTTCCAACAGATCCTATTTCAAGCACCTGTTAGATAATAGAAGAAGCAATCTGAATTCGATCTTTAGATTTAGAAAATTGTGAACATTCAATTTCACAAGGAACACTTAAACTTGCTTTCTGCGCTACTAAGAAACAAATAAGTTGCAGCAACGATGAAACACAGGCAACTTTTTCCACAGGGATTTCATGCATAAGGCTAGCTGTCTCTATCAACTTTGTCAGACCAAAACAATAATGATTACCGTTTCAATCGAAGTATTGCTAAGGCCTGCGACAGCATCTGAATGCAGATCTAATTCGTGTAAGAACCTCCTGCTGCCAAGGTAACCCCATGTCTCTCCGGTCAGAACCAAAAACACAAGCTGCATTCATTTACGATTTACATGTATTAAAGCTTGCAAACAACAAAAAGCGTGAAATAACACTAAATCACATGGTACACTGGCACCTGTTTTTTGAGATTACTAATACCATCAACTCGAGAAAGAGCATCAACTGCTCCTAGAAGAGCTACCAGACCCTGAAAGAAGGAGAACGTGTTGAGCAATAAATCGGGAAAAGAAGAATAAGAAGAGTAAATAAATGTATTCTAGATCAACCCAAAAGCAGAAAATAGCAAGTTCTCACAGATATTGGTGAATCTGCACCAAAACTTTTGTCACGGAAAAATGATGCAGTATCCATGGAGGCCACAGTCAGCACAACTGGTTTGCGATTGTTGGAAGACGAAACACTGATTGGTGGAAGCGAGGACCAAACACTGTCCTTCATAACAAAGTTGTTAGAAAACGAAACGTATCCTTTAAAAGGTTTTCATATGTCATTAGATCAGACAGTAATAAAGACCTAAATCTTTACCTATATCCGCCCAATGGGAGGCAAGTTCCCTCCTGCAAACAAGCCTCCGAATTGTGTGTTCCAGCTTTGGTAGTCTAATACAAAAAATAGAGAATTGGGTGTCATAATCTAAGTCAAAGTGAAGATCCATAAAGCTGGTTAACGTTCCAGTGAGCAAGATTGCTAAAGCCATATACCTCCATAACCATATTGAATTCAGCAACATCACTGGTATATGTTCCATGCTTCATCTTTTTCTTGGAAAGGATCTGCGCAAATATAATAGGATGTAAATATGTAGTCGATAACCTGAAAAAAGTGAAGCTATCCACATAAACTATACACTTTAGATTGCTACCAACACAACAGAAACATAAAGCTAGCTTCTTGACAGAACCTCATCTGGTAAGGACAACAACATACTATAGAATGACATAGTTGACCAGCAGTTTAAAGGCAACTACCACAAGACAAATGGAAAGGCTATGGTTGAGTCCAATTACAGGCTATGGAAAGCAACATGCATTTGAAATCTACAGATGCAGCTGGGAGTTGCCTTCAGCTGGATGAGACAAACATTCCAGGACCAAATTTGTATTCTTATTTAAAATGGGTAATCAATGCTTAGAAAAATTTCTGCAGACTAATTCAGTTTAAACTAGGAGTATTCATTTCATATGACCTTGGAGATACATATCTCATGCATCATTTTACAGCCATATTTTCATCAAGCAATACTGCTCTTAAGAGTGACCAACAGTCATAATGCCTCTCTAAGCCTTGAGTTCATTTCCTCATATTTCTAAAAATGTCATCAATTTCGCTTTTCTGACAACACAAATAGACACATTTAAAATTTGCAAAAGAATGCAAGTTTGAAGGATTACCTCATGCACAGCTGATATGCCACTTTCTGACAATAAGTACACAGGAAAATTATAATTTCTCCACATGATGCTTGATGCCTGCAAATAATCATTTTTTAGCAATGGTCAATGGCTAGAGACTTATCGCCTGCAACTACTCATAAGAATCAAAATCATTTTTTCTCCGTAGATAACAATAAGAGGAACTATCTTTTAATTAAGGTAGATAAATATGCAACAGATTTTTGAACTTCTTTATAAGTGATCATCTAGGCAGATACATGCATTCCTCCAGTAAAATTATACCATAAGAAAAGGATTTATGGTATTTGTGTGTTAGCAGGTAGTTAAGTTTAGTTCCAGAAGAAAACAGCATATAACTCGGAAATGCTTGACTATGGATTTGGTGATAACTGATTGAAACAATTTCCAACCCACTATAAAAGAGTTGACAGGAAGAAGTAATTTCAAAGATCCAGACAGAGTTTACGCTACCGTACAGCTGAATTCCATTTGTACTCAACGTTTTCATAGGGTGAAAACTGGGCTTGAGGAAACCTTTTATCAGGAGAAAACCCTACAATAAAGAAGAAAGAAACACTAACGCCATCAACATAGATAAGAAGTATCAAGTACTATTTTTAAGGGAATTAAGAACTCAAGACAATTTAAGGAATTAGCCATTCAAGTTGACAGAATCATAAATATGTGGATGGACATAGTACCTTTTAACTTTTGTTGGAAATTAGATCCTGATTCAACTAGAACACCACCAATTTTGCTAGCAAAGCTCAAATCAGTTGACACCCTGGAAAAGGCACAAAGAGGAGTGGTCCTGTTATTTCTACTGAATAGAGTGTCTAAGCGATGTACAAGTCTAATGAACAATGCCAGAAGTAAGCCAGACTGCAGGGTTCTACAGTAAAGTGTTTGGAGGTATACCTACTTTCCGTTAGTCGAATGAAAATAAAGCGGAAAAAGCCAATGAATTACTGGTTCCACTAAACACCTAATCCATGCACCAACAACCAAGTGACTACATTTCTAGCAGATTTCAAAAATGGTGATAAGAGGGTATACTCATTCCAATCTGTTGTTTCACTGTCATGGAAGATTACTAAAAGTGTTTGCCTTAAATACTCAAGTACTAATGAAAACAAACTCTTAGATATACGTTATTCTTAAGGATGTAATTGCCTTTCCAAAAAGGCTGATTTGGCACCCAAAAGCTAAATCTTGTTTGACGTTAAATAAAACACCAAAATGAGAACTACAAGCGAGTGGGAAAGCACTACTCCACAAATTAAGAGATCACTAACAAAATCGAATAGAGGTCATGAAAGTTTTGTAAATGAAAAAGGAGACATGCCTGGTAAAGAAATCTTCCATTTCATCAGCTGTAACCAAAATAGTGTGTGGCTGAACCAAATCTTTAACGTCCTTTAATTTTATGATTGGAGCCACCACTTTATTTATTCCAGGATCTGAGTATTTTTATAAACATAAAACTTAGAGGACCTCATCAACAGATAAAAATCATGTAGCTGAGAGGCCCAAAAGAAGCTTACTTGAACATCCAATCTCTCCAGACAGATTGAGAAGACGTACACAAGGAAACCCATCAACAGCAACATACATTAGCTTCTGAAGGTCAGGTACAGATTCAATAGATGTTATCTCATCTACACAAAACGAAACCTCAATTTCAGATTACAATGTTCTATCAACTAATACATTTCATCACCAATTTTATCCGGGGAAAGGAAACTCACCAGCGAGAGAGAGATGAAGAGGAAGGATTGAAAGTAGAACAAGTGTAAAAGCTATAGAAAGAAGACGAATAAGTCCCATTGCCATAGCATCCGTCAGAGAGTTGCGATTATTAGCGGAAGCTACTTGCAAATCATCGCTGCAGATACGATCAAGAATAATGTGACCGATTTTATAAAAGATCAAAAAATGTTAGAATCGGAAGAAGCAGTACCTGGGAAACGAAAAAAGGGGAAATTGGAAGAGAGAGCGAGAGAGAGGTCCGATTCGCCGGAGAAATGGAAACCTAGCTCGGAATTACGCGGTGGGAGTCTGAGTCAAAGACTGAGATTTTTCGTGTTGATTCTTATGTCTTTCAAAATTCCCAAGATATAGAAAAATTGAGGTATTCACATTTTGTGCGGATTTTATTATATTAAAAGTAATTAAGTGAACCTATCTATATATATATTTTTGCAGCCATTTTGTAAAATAAATCCTAGATTTGGAACTTATTTACAATGGCTGCCACTGGCTTTTATTTATTTATTTTCTTTTAGCAATAAATTGATTAACAAACAAAAAATATTCCAAATATATTCCAATCCCATATATCACGCAGATTTCTCCAAAATTTGAACTAGATTTCGGAAATTATTTAAAACAAAAAATATTTGACAAACCAAAATACAATTGCAATCCCTTAAAAT
>Ga0041059_1000161_pt1 | contig 42348 bp, 42 predicted proteins | sample AraColnosormetaG_FD_56232 | JGI IMG/M metagenome (GOLD analysis project Ga0041059, IMG submission 56232) | Arabidopsis roots microbial communities from North Carolina, USA - Col MF nosort | ecosystem: Host-associated > Plants > Roots > Unclassified | place: USA: North Carolina | collected...
CTTTCTCGGCCTTTTGGCTAAGATCAAGTGTAGTATCTGTTCTTATCAGTTTAATATCTGATATGTGGGCCATCGGCCCACACGATATTAACTCTATTTTTAAAGGGAGAAAGCCCACTAAGATAGCTTGCTATCTGGGCTTTCGCGAGTCGCCCATGCGTTGCACTACTGCACGGGCTTGGCTCATCCCATCAACAAATAGTTAAAATCATTCATAATTAGTGAATATATTAATCTGAAAAAATATGATTGGAGAGCATACCAAATGAAAGCTAAACCGAAATTTGATTAATCGAGCATCCATCCAAACGACACCATATTTCTTAAACCCTCTAGACATTGGCACTGAGCTTGAGACGGTGTGAGATATCATAAATCAGTGAGTGAGTGAGTCATGTCCGATAATCTGAAGCATCCTCTCGATTGTACAGCTAGTGAGGAATCACTCGAGAGACTCTCAAAGGTTGCGAGAATCGAGGGATTTAGTGACGAAGAATCAGAGGAACAGCAGGGATTGGCCGACTTGGAGTCCATGAACCCAGTAAACCCTAGAGTGCAGCGTTACTTGGTTGCCATTGAGTACATCGGAACTCGTTTCTCCGGTTCACAACAGCAAGCTAAGGACCGCACCGTCGTCGGTGTATTGCAGGTTGTTGCGTGTCTGTAATTTCTTATACTACTGCTCTGTTCCTTCAAGATTTGCCTGGCATTGATTGATTTCACAGCTAATTATGTTCCATAGAGCGAGCTTAGGCCTAGTTTATATTGGCTGACAAGTTTCTTAGGAGGATTCATGTGTGAATTGATACATTTTTGCAATACATTGCAGGAGGCTTTTCATAAGTTTATAGGCCAACCAGTAAAGATCTTTTGCTCAAGTCGAACGGTACGAGCTTCTTACATAAGTTTATTGGCCAGCGAGTTAAGAATTTTAGGTTTTGTTCGAGCAGTTATTACCTAGAACCTACATATATATAAATGATCAATCTCTTATTCGTGTCTGAAGAAACGTTTCAACTAGTTTTGGATTGCCCTTTGTCACTATAGATTCATAAGGACCATGCTTTGCAGTAAATTGATATCTATAGAAAGTTAGTATTGATGAATTAGATATATTTCAATGAAATGCTCATTTCTTTTTATGGTTTATGTTATCTGACATTGATATAGCGTCTTTTAGGATGCCGGAGTGCATGCACTGTCAAATGTTTGTCATGTTGATGTGGAACGCATCAGTAAAAGGAAGCCTGGTGAAGTGGTATTTCTTTTGCGCCAACAGCTTTCTTTTTATCTTGTGGCTTACGAATGGAATTATTTGAGTCACGTCCATGTTAACATAAATTATAAATACACATTGTTTTGAATCTCATATGTCCCAATTGTAGTCTGGTTTATACATGAATATGGTTAGATTCTGCAACGTGTATTCACAAACACATGCTATCTTATATGCTTAATGCTCTTGCGAACTATTAAGGACAGATACATTTGCATTCTCACTTGGACGCTATTTTTTTAACTGTAGTTACCACCTCATGAGCCTGGTGTGGTCCAGAGAGCGGTGAACCATTTTTTACAGGTTAATATCTGAATTCTTTTCGAATTGTACCTATTAGATACAATGGGTTTTCTTCTCATTCCATGGCCACTCCCACAAAATTATCCTGTAACTAGTGATCTTAACCAAATTTACTTAGACCTGTTGACAATTTCGTTTAAGTTTCTCCAACCTGTCTTTTCCTTAGTGCTTACTTTCATCTACTTTGACCTATCTACTATTCGTTATCTCATTAAAATCCTTATGTTGTTATTAAGCAGAGAAAAGATGGTGATGTTATGGTGATTGATGTTCGGTGTGTCCCAAGTAATTATCATGCCAGATATAAGGCCCAGGAGCGCACGTAGGTATTCTAATTTAGTTTCAGTTGTTCTAGAGATTTTGATGATCCATATGTGTGCTGATAGTATTGTAGAGTACTAGGTTATGATTTGAAAGTATATTCCCTTCAATTGGAAATTGAGAATTTATTCACTCATTGTAGATACTTCTACCGCTTGCTATCCGGGTCAGATCCATTATCAATCCTTGAAAAAGACCGTTGCTGGCATGTTCCTGAGGAGTTAAATCTTCGCTTTATGCAGGTTCACTTACTAACTACTGTATTGTCAGCTTAAATATCAGCACTGATCCAAAAAATTTATTTTCCCTTAAACGAAGAGTCCTTTTCACAGTGAGAATAAGAGATCTCTAACAACATCATCAATGATTGGTGTACAGGAAGCATGCAGAGTTCTTGTTGGATCTCATGATTTTAGCTCCTTCAGGGCAGCTGGTTGCCAGGTCAAGTTTCTTTGTCTGTTTTTGTTTAAATATCTCTTTATATCATACTGATACACAATCAATATGAATTTTTTTGAATGGTTGGATATTTTTCCATTCCCATTCATAGAATCCTTGATCAATGCATCTCAATTGTAGATTGGTACTTGGTAGACCTTATATATTTGTTTGTGTTTGTGACCATGTGACCAAGTATGAATGTATGTTAGCTCTAGCGGGTTGATGTCTCCTGCAGAATATAATTTTGTGTAATCCTGCTCTATTTTTTGGCAAAGCTTGTTCATTTGTAGTATTCTCAGTCACAACATATCAAATTAATCTTGTAAATTCTCGTTTTGTTTTCTGTAGTCAATAGATGTGCAAGTCAATCTTGGTTCTTTAAGATGCATATGTATCCTTTCGTCTCAGTGATTTGTAGAAATGGGAAGATAACTGTCTGTATCTATGAAGAAGTTTTTCCATGTGTAGACTGATGTTCTTCCGGAAACCTGATAAACCTTTTGGTGACTTGTTGTTATGCAGGCAAAGTCACCTATGAGATCTTTAGATGAACTAAATATCACTGAAGTACCATCAACTCCATATTTTCCATCTATCACGGAAAGGACGTTGAGTAACCTAAACAATGGAGATCCTCTCGCATGTTCCAATCAACCCAAGTCTGAGACTGCTGGTGTTACTACTAATGTTGGAGAAGTGGAGGGCTCTACAGAGGGTGATTCTTTTGGTAGAAGGAGACGCCACCGCTGCTATGTAGTTACAGCACGTTCCCGGGGTTTTCTGTACCACCAGGTTTGATTTCTATTCATTGTCTGTATCTCTTGGTGGATCATGTGTATCAACTGTAGTCTCTTGATTGATACATATAGTAATAGTTGTCCACATGTCCTTATTTTGTTGTGTGTGAAACTTCCAATGAGAAACATATCAATTTGATTTGAAAGTGTAAGAGACGAATTGTGATGCTCTATGTGGTGTGTTGATTTTTAGTCTCTTTATGCTGTGCAGGTTCGACTGATTGTAGGAGCACTGAAATGCGTAGGCACTGGAGAATTGACGGTCTCAGACGGTATGTCATTGTCTCTGTCATTACAGAGTTTACAGTTGTGGGTTTGATTGGAATTGAACAATGTTTAAAACATCCATTGGGTTATCTATGAATTTGCTTCAGTTGAACGAATCCTGGAGGCGAAGACAGTGAGTGCAGCAAAACCCATGGCTCCTGCATCTGGTCTGTATCTTGCCCGTGTCAGATATGAGTTTCCATGAATACGTGAATTTACTTCATTTCCGCAACAATGGGCGAGGAGTCACCAATATTGGTTTTTGTTCAGAAGCTGATTAGCTGAATAGATAGAGATACTGAGTTCTTATGTGTTACACCATCACTCCTGAGTTACTGAATCCAATGAACTGGAAATAGTGATGTACGGGCGGATCAATTTCGAGTATTTCATTTGGAATGTTTTGACCTCCTTCTACGAATGCTTTGATAAAATTGGTTTTTAAAAGTGTTGACTCCTGAAAAACTGAAATGGCATAGATGGACTTAAAAGGCTTAAAAGAGACAACCTCTGTTTTTTCTACTATAAGATCCACAAAGATAAAACCCAAAAAAGAAAGACATTGTAGTGTTTGACCAAAAGAGTTCCTCCAACGAATGCATCTGACTAAACCAAAGTATGTCTGAGAAGCAGCATCAAAGGCCGAGGTTACTCAGAAGCTGACTCCATCTGGGAGTCTCCTCATGAAAAATGTATGTTACAGGAGAAACTAGTACCCCACTTCCTCCCACCTGCAATCACATGTGACACATTACTTAAGAACACATCCGAGATTTGAGACAAAAGACTGATCTCAGTACCAAAAACAATGTGGTTTGCCATGTATTTGTAAATCCCTTAAATAATGACAATCTTAGAGTAAAAGGGGGAGGTGGAAGCAAAGGTGGATATCATTACTAACCGCTCTCAGTTGCTGCACAGACTCATAAAGCGCTTTTTTTGGTACACATATCACAATGGCATAGTACTCAATTGTTACTTTTCCATCTCGTTTACAATAAACTGGACTTATTGTTGGTCCCTGCACATCACAAAATAAGCACAATCGTCTGAACGATCACCTACAAACTCAGTGGAACTACATCGAAAGATATCCAAATGTTATCAAACTTTACCTGCAATCCTGATAGTGATGGTTGGGTTTTCACACGTTCAGCCACTTCTTCAGCATCCGTTCCTCTCATGTTTGCAACCACCTGGAGTGAAAACATCGGATGAAAGAAAGCAAAAGTAGAAATAAGGTGAAACATCACAATTAATATGCACGTACAGTGAATTGACCATTTGCCTTCAAATGAGCCTCTAATCTCTCGAGAATCTCATGCACTGTTTCTAGTGCTCCTTTTCTCTCAGTCAATGCCCTTCTACTCGCCACTAGTGCAGCCTGATAGTACGTAAAAAGAAAAAAAAATTGGTACACCGGTTGCCAAGTGCGAAAAAATAATCAATTCCAAAGATCTTCATGTCATACCTGACTTTCCAGCACAACCCCTCCTTCAATTTCTTTTAAGTTGTTCTCTTTAAGGGTTGTCCCACTGCTCACAAGGTCTAAAATGGCATCAGCTATCCCCATCTAATTAACAAGAGCATATGTGTCAACAAACACTGCACACAACAGTAGTTTCTTTCTCTATAACTATAATCCATCATCTCACGCTGATGGGACATAATAGCAAAATACTTTCACAATTTGGAACGTTAATCTCATATCAGCAAGAATAACTCTGAAAAGATAAGAGAAGAATCCGATAACTCTCTTGTAAAAATATCTAAATGTACTCAACATTTCATACAAATTCCAAGCTTTTTTAATCCTAATGGAAACTTGGTAGTCTAATAAGGGTGCATAGTTCGAAATCTAGGGCTGATTTGAAAACATTGTAAATCTCACCGCAGGCGCTGCCTCTAGGGCTCCATCTGCAGTTGAGAAAGTCACATGCTTTATACCGTTGTCTTTCATAAATTTGGGGCCTAGCTGCAAACACAAGTTGGATAAACTTCAAAACAATTAAATTGCATTCCGGAAAAAGATTAAAAGACAATAATGAGCCAAAGGAACACTTGTAACTCATCATACATAAGTGAATCCTGTAGCAACTCGTAAAGGTCTTTCCTCGGTCCATTGAGGCATTTGTGCTAGCTCCTTCAGAGATTTTATATTCTCAAATATTCCATAATTGGGTATCTGAAATCATATGAAAAGAGCAATCAAGAAGTCATCTGTATTGATGATAAGCCACAACTACAATAGATTTGAACGTACGGCAAGGGAGAGATGACAATCTCCAAAGTTGAGAGCTTCGTGGACAATGATAAGATCTTCATTTCCCTGAAAATAGAACTCGAAATCTCTAAATTTTGATGCCAAATGGCCTTCGGAAGACAAGTCTAAGTCATATAAGCTAACGCAAACAGTATGGTTTAGCAATGTCAAGGAAAACCGCAGAAGAACAAATAACAAGATTAGACTCGTTTCTTTGTCTCTACCATGAAAATCAGTATAATCATTAAGCACCAGGCACCAGCACTAAGATACCCTAGAATCTCAACAGGTGTCTGCTAATCAAGATATATGATTATGATGTCATTTACCTGACCAAATTCACCAACTATGTCAAGACCAACGATGCCTAGATCCAGATCTCCTGATAGCAACTTTCTGACAATGTCTTTTGGTCGTTGAAACCAAACTTCAGTATTTGGTAACTGGAGGACAAGAAGATTGAGATTACCATTACAAATTGCGTTACACCAAACAAACAATGATAGATTAGTAAGTCAATACGCGTTTGCCTTCTCTCTAAATGCATACCTGAGGAATTTGAGCAACATATTGTCGTGGATTGACTTGTTTGACAAACAATTGGCAATCCTTCATGAGAAAGGGGAAAGTAAAAGAGTTGTAAGGATCTATGAGATTGAAAATCATGCGTTGCTAAGAGATACTGAGAGTGAAAAATCATTTAAGAAATCAAAGGATCAAAAAATGAAACCTTGCAAAAACCCAAGAAAGCAAACAAGGAGAATGTGATCTATAAGCAAGAGACCATCAAACAGAGACAAAACCACAACAGTAGAACACTCAAATACCTAACTTCCCCAAGGGAGCGATGTGCAAGCTCAGCAATCAATATTTAGGCTTCAAAACAGAGTCAATAGCTCAAATATAAGAAAGACTAGTCCTTGAGTAAGTATAGCTCCCTACTATATCTTCTCCAGTGATATTTTATATCCCAGTAATCTACGATTATCTCCAGTGATAAACTGAGAATTAAAGGAGACTCCAGTGCCAAAAATGGCGAGCATTGTGAGGAGCAATTCCCAGAACAAATTCAAGTTTCGGCAACTCAGATACAAAAAAAACTCCAAATCTCCATGGAAATTTGTCAGCACAATCCTCAATTTTGTAAGGGAAACACAACCACTCCCCAAAACACTCACCTTGAGAAGATCCAGCGAATCGGCGGCCATGCGTCCTTTGCTAGGAAGACCAAGACGAATCTGCTCCCGCCCGACGACAGAGACGGAATCGGTGGCACCATTCAGGACGGATTTCTGAGCGTTGGAGACGCAAGAAGTGACCATCCTGAGGCATCGCTGGCGAATTCCGGTAAGGGAAACAGTGGTTGAAGGAATCGGAGAGAAAAGAGGGGAAGAAGGTACGAGAGAAGAAGAAGAAGAAGAAGAAGAAGGAGACGAGTATTGTAGAGTGGCGTTAAGGGGAATTGAGATTGGCATGGTTGCTCTCCCTCGGTGACGGAGGAGAGAGATGGTCGGCGGATATAATTGCACAAAGCTAGGCCGTTATAAATATCCCAGTGTACACGTGGATACTCACAAATTTCAAATTTAATTAAAAAATAATAGCCGGAATTATTTATTACACTCAAAGATGTTTTTTATTTGCTATTTAATATTTATACAGACAGAAAGAGAAATTTGCTTTGTAGTCTCTTCTGATGCCTCTAGCAGGTTTAGAGGGATTAGTCCTTTGCTTATTGTTGTTACTTCTTGATTTGCTTCAAGAGAGCAGCTACAGATCCACAATGTGTTGACTCGTTATTGCATCTCTCACAACATGCCTGTAACATCTCTATCACTCTCTGGCACCTGCCACCCCCAACAAATCCACACAAAAGTCTTATTAGCATCTCCAGTAAAACTATTCTACAGTGTATTATTTGAATGATAACATTATGTAGAAAACTATCATATCGAAAGTGATGTTGTCGTTGTTGTTCTTCAACATCTCTTAACTGAGTTAATCATGATGCTATTTCTCAAACTTTTCATGGAACTGTCTAAAGTAAGGCATAGAGACATGAATGATTACTAAAGATAATTCTATGCACAAAACATGATAAAACCTGGAGATCCTGTAGTCATGTAGATCAAAGAGTCAAGAGCCTTATGAAAAATCGTTAATCAAAAGAAGAAAACCAGATTCGTTTTCTTATAGTAGCTCATAAGTGAAACCAAGGTAAGTACATGCAAACAAAGTGACAATGCATTCAATTTTTTTCCCTCAAGAGAAGCCAACTTTTAACACAATCCAAAGACGAATATACAATATATAGTGAGGATATCTATAACCAGCCTGATTTTGCTCATCCGACAATACGAAACGACATGATTCAGGTTCTACTCATCCATCTCTGTTTCTCAAACTAGGTAAGTTATAACACTAGTACCTAAACTTGGAAATTTGGTCAATAATCTCCACACCAAACCTCACAGTTACTAAGAAAAAGGATTCTTAAAGCCTTCAAGGATTCATCAAATCTTATGCTAGCAAGAGAAATAACTTAGCTGAAAACATAATGATCGAGACATGAACCCTAAACCCCCAAAACTAAGATCACAACCCAAATCTTCAATTAAATGGATATCCAATTCACTAGCCTCATAAGTCATAAGAAACATGAAGGAATCTTCAAATGCAAAAAGCACTTCACCATCAAAATCGATTTCACGGACAATCGCGATGAATAATCAATCTGCGGGATATAATGAAAGGAAAAAAGAAAGAGAAGGAATCAATCACCTTTGAGGAAGAAAATTGTTTTTGGAAAGACAGGCTTGGATGTCACAAGCCTCTTTCTTGCAGGGTTCTTTGCTTGGTTGCGCCATTTCTCTCTCGCTCTCGCTTCTTCTCTGTCTCTCTCTCGGCGTCAAAAAGTTCTCCGATCACCGACTTGACATAACTTTGACTATTCATCGGCAGTTTGGGAAACAATAAAAAACCACAACCAAACCGATCAAACTTAATGAACCAAAATTTAAACCATTTTGATCTTATAAATCGAACCAAACCGGATTAGAGTTATTTCTCTGGTTCGCGCGTCTTGCACCACACTTCAAATGAAGGATGAAATATATTCATTCACTAATCACTACTTTTGAATAATTGATAGATTTTTTTGGTAAGATGAATAATTGATAGATTAATATTGGGTTTTGTTTTTCCATTTTAAGATATAAATTGAAAGATAATAAATTAATAATCGTTGTGCTTTTACATTGTCAATAAAAACTGTTATTTTCTTTATAACGGCATATTATTGTTAATTAAATTTCGTCTCTATGTTATTTATTAAACGAAATGCCTAAGGAAGGCGTGAAAAGAGCTTATTTGGTGTTGACGCTCATGAAAAACGCATCTCTTTCTGACACATTCTTCTCTAATTAAATTCTAATCTTTATTTATTTCCCCTTGGTCAACATGTTTAATTGCATATGAATCATTTGTGACCTCTATTCGTAATTTTATATAATGGTTGCTTAGTTAAAAAGTTTTCATCAATGCCATAAGAGATAGAGCAAGCTGCTCGCTCTAGAATAACTGATACCATACAATATTATTATGGTCGCATAATCAAATAATTGCTATATATATTCACTGATGTAGTGATGTCCAAATCTTTGTTAACCTCAAAAATTAATCTGATAACCTAGTGAAAATCAAATGATTTTGTTTGCTAATGCCCCTGGATTGAATTCCATAAAAATACAGAAAATTAAAAAGTTACAAGAAGATAACGTACGTGAATCATTCCTCAAAAATAATAGCTGGCACCTACTAAACTACCAGAAAACTTGAAGAATTAGAAGAGTGTACAAATAAGGTAAAAATGATTTTATTTTACAGCTAATAGCCTTGATAATAAAAAATAAAAGTAAGTCAAAAATCCAAAAATAGAAAGAAAAAGAGTGAAGAGTGTTGTTGTTGTTGTGTACACAAATGCAAAACTCTTCGTTGCAAACACTAAACAGTCACTGTGTGACTTCTTTGCTTTAATTGTCTCTCTATCTCTCTCTCTTAACACAGAGAAACCCGAGGCGTCACACTTAAAACTCTTGAGATTTTTATCTCTCTCTTTCTTATTCCCAAAGCCAAATCAAAATTCACGTTTTAGAAAAAAATATTTTCATCGGAATCTGAAATTCGACGTGACTAGTTTATTTTGATCTTCTCGTTTAATTTGTTCATCGTCTGTGAGACAAAAATGGGTGCAATGCTAAATCTTTTGCTCGTCGTTACTGTCATTCTCTGTTCAATCTTATCACCCACACGTAAGTCTTTTAGACTCTTTTTGTTATTCTTATCACAAAACGAATCTTTGAAAATTGTTTTGTAGGGTTTATGATTATGATTGATAAAATGGTTGCAGATGGATACGATCCTCTTGATCCGTTCGGAAAAATCATTATCAAATGGGATCTTCTTTTATCATCACCTGGCCAACACCACGTAACTCTTCTTCCTTCTCTTGTTTTTTTTTATTCCTCTCCATATTTTCTCGTAAGTTTTATTTCTGTGTCTGATTATAGGACCCGCATGAGCCTCAGATAATCTGGGGTTCCTTTTTTTGTTCTTGGGAGAATCTGGGTTTATAAAAAAAAATACTTAATGATATAACAAAAGAAAATAACTAAATTAGTGTCCGAATATTAAGCTTGAGACGAAGAAGTTACTCAAAAGTTTGTTTTGTTTCCTGCAAAGTTGATTTTGTCAAAATCATTTTCTGATTATAAAAAGCTTGTAAAGTTTGGTTTTCTTTTCTCGTTTTTTTTGTTCTCTTGACGTTTTATGAAATCTGTTATGTCTTATAAAGTAATGTGGCCCTTGTTCAATGATGATTCAAATTTATTATATATTGTTAAGTTTAGGTTTACTGATTTTACCTAAAATTGAAAGATACTCCTACATTAATTTTGCAAACGAAAAAGTAAAAACTAAAGCTTATAATGCTTGGAATGTTGAAAATGTAATGTTGCAGGTACAAGTAACGTTAGAGAACATGCAAGAGTATCGACACGTGGAAAAGCCAGGGTGGAAGCTTAGCTGGCATTGGCTCAACCAAGAAGTGATATGGGACATGAAAGGAGCTGAGACGACGGAGCAAGGTAATTGCTCTGCCTTTGCCTCCAGCGGTAACCTTCCTCACTGCTGTCTCGAGCGACCAACCATAGTCGACCTTCTTCCCGGTGCTTCTCTCAACGTTCAAGTTGCCAATTGTTGCCGTGGAGGCGTCTTGACTTCCATGTCTCAGGACCACGCCAATCACGTCTCTGCTTTTCACATGACAGTTGGAAGCTCTCCTGATGGCCCTGAGGAGTTCAATATGCCTTCTAATTTCGATATAGGGGTCCCGGGTTATAGCTGCGACAATGCTACATCCGTGTCCCCGACTAAGTTTAGTACTGATAAGGGCCGTCGCAAAACACAAGCTCTAGGTAACCAAAATTATATAAATTGCAATATAATTACAAAAAGAAGTTGAGAAATGTAGAAACATGTTATACATAGGTTTTTTGAGTTATGTAACATAAGATATGTGGTGTTGAGTGCAGCAACATGGGAGGCAGTGTGTGTATACTCGCAGTTTCGGTCATCACCATCGCCAAAATGCTGCGTTTCACTCTCTGCCTTCTACTACCAAAACATTGTTCCTTGTCCTACCTGTAGCTGCGGCTGCTCGAGTTCCCATTGTGTCAAGTAATTCACTTTTCTAAACCTTTCACTTTTTTTTGGATATAGATGTAACAACATGTATAATATATACTAGAGAGCAACATTTGATTGATCAGGGATGGAGAGTTGCCGCCATATCTTGAACAGAAACATGATCCAGATGAGGAAGTATCGCCTGTCGTGAAGTGTTCGGATCATATGTGTCCCATCCGCATCCACTGGCATGTGAAAGTGAACTATAGAGAGTATTGGAGGGTTAAGATCACAGCAACAAATTTCAACACAATGAAGAATTACACTAATTGGAACTTAGTGGTGCTTCATCCAAACTTGAAAAGCGTCCAACAAGTCTTTAGCTTTAACTACAAATCTTTGACACCATATCAAAACAGCATCAGTAAGGAAATTCTTTAAAAACCACACCATAGTCTCTTAGATTATTGGTCTAACATCACTTGTTCTTCGTGTGGTGTTATTTCAGATGACACAGGGATGTTTTGGGGAGTCCAGTTTTATAATGATGTTTTGCTTCAAGAAGGAAAGATTGGGAATGTTCAAACAGAGTTATTGCTGAAGAAGGATATGGGAAATTTCACTTTCAGAGAAGGTTGGGCTTTCCCAAGGAGAATCTTGTTCAATGGTGATGAATGTGTTATGCCTTCTCCAGATGACTTTCCAAGGCTGCCAAAATCTGCTCATTCCTCTTCGTCTTCCTCTGCTGTTATTAGCTCTGTTTCAGTCGTTTTCTGTTTTCTCCTTCATCATCTTCTTCTACTAGTTTGATGAGATTGTTTCTTTCATTTGAACCTACATTGTTCCATGCTTCTTTGACTTTTCCAAGAAACAAAGCCTCTAATAAAGCTTGCATCAAAAAGGATTAATATACAGTATTAGGATTTAGGAAGCATGTTCTGTGATGTCCATTCACATTTCTTGACCATTTGAGATTTAAAAGAACTAAGAATAAGGTAAGATATTTATGGTGTATTTATTAACCAATACACAAAGCCGGTTCGTCATATTGAAAGTTGAAACTAGTTATATATGGCCCACCATATCAAGCGGTGAAGTTCTATAAGTGGAAAGGAAAATTACTCTTACGAAGTCCTTGTAAACCAAGTAAATGAATAAGGCAATAGTACATGTATTCTAAGCTCTAATAAAATGGAAGTAAAGCAATATTTCTAAATTTTAATTGTTAAAAAAAGTTGAATGTCGCATTAAAATTATCACTCTTGTGAAAAAAAAAGAATAAAAGTTGAATGTCGCAATGTTTTTTTTTTGTTTTTTTCCTAAACATATAAATAACAAAATGGCATGTGTCATCACAATGTAAAATCTCATAAGAAAAATAAGGAAAAAGAATATTCGGAGCCAATAAGAATTTTATATTTACGTGAGAGACAAGTGGCCCAATTGACGGGCCCATATTGCAAAAACGCCTCTTTTTAAAACCCGCCTCTTCCTTCACACCAACCTTCACTTTTCTCTCAGATCTGCTTTGAGATTCTCCGATTGCATCTCAAAAAATCTCAGCTATGGCTACCTCCTCCGCTTGGAAGCTCGATGACCACCCCAAGCTCCCCAAGGGTAAGACCATCGCCGTAATCGTCTTAGATGGTTGGGGTGAATCTGCCCCTGATCAGTACAACTGTATCCACAACGCTCCAACTCCAGCCATGGATTCTCTTAAACATGTATGTTACCTCCTTAATCTTTGATTTTTGATGCTTTTTGGATTCATTGAACTTACTCTTGTTTCTCTATAGGGAGCTCCTGATACTTGGACTTTGATCAAAGCTCACGGTACTGCTGTAGGACTTCCTAGTGAAGATGATATGGGAAACAGTGAGGTTGGTCATAATGCTCTTGGTGCTGGTCGTATCTTTGCTCAAGGTGCTAAGCTTTGTGACCAAGCTCTTGCTTCTGGCAAAATCTTTGAAGGTGAAGGTTTTAAATACGTTTCTGAATCTTTCGAGACGAATACTTTGCATCTTGTTGGACTTCTCAGTGACGGTGGAGTTCACTCTCGTCTCGATCAACTACAGGTTTTGATTTGATATGTTCTTCATTATTTTGTTCAAATTCTGGTTTAATGTTTGTTGATGATTCCTTAAACTTGTTGTTGCTTTTGCGCAGTTGTTGATTAAAGGATCTGCTGAACGTGGTGCTAAGAGAATCAGAGTCCATATTCTTACTGATGGTCGTGATGTTTTGGATGGTTCTAGTGTTGGATTTGTGGAAACCCTTGAAGCCGACCTCGTTGCATTACGTGAGAATGGTGTGGATGCTCAGATTGCATCTGGTGGAGGACGTATGTATGTGACTTTGGACCGATATGAGAATGATTGGGAAGTTGTTAAAAGAGGTTGGGATGCTCAAGTTCTTGGAGAAGCTCCTCACAAATTCAAAAACGCTGTTGAAGCTGTGAAGACTTTGAGGAAAGAGCCTGGTGCTAATGACCAGTATTTGCCCCCGTTTGTGATTGTTGATGAATCAGGGAAAGCAGTTGGTCCGATTGTGGACGGTGATGCTGTTGTTACCTTCAACTTCAGGGCTGATCGTATGGTTATGCATGCTAAGGCACTTGAGTACGAAGATTTTGACAAATTTGACCGTGTGAGGTACCCAAAGATTCGTTATGCTGGTATGCTTCAGTATGATGGAGAGCTTAAGCTACCAAGCCGTTACCTTGTTTCTCCCCCGGAGATTGATAGAACATCTGGTGAATATTTGACTCACAATGGCGTCAGTACTTTTGCTTGCAGGTATTTCAACTTCTGTCCTTTTCTCACTTTGAGTAATGGTTATATGCTTTGTTTAGTATAGTTCCAGTTGCTTGCTCATTATAGGTCTATACTATGCTTTGCATTTTTGCCAATAGTGTATCACGCTTGAACTGATCATATATATTAATGTATGTGACTGAAACAGTGAGACCGTCAAGTTTGGGCATGTCACCTTCTTCTGGAATGGAAATCGATCTGGATATTTCAACGAGAAATTGGAGGAGTATGTTGAAATCCCAAGTGACAGTGGAATATCATTCAATGTCCAGCCAAAGATGAAAGCTCTGGAAATTGGTGAGAAGGCAAGGGATGCAATCCTTAGTGGCAAGTTTGATCAGGTGAGATGGATGCATAGTCTTATGATCTTATAATCGAACATCCCAGGAAATAAGCAGTGATCATCTTATGTTTCAATATTGATTTTCAGGTGCGAGTTAACATTCCAAATGGAGATATGGTGGGTCATACAGGTGATATTGAAGCCACGGTTGTTGCATGCGAGGCTGCTGATCTTGCTGTGAAGGTATGTTTTATAAGTTTATTGACAAGTCTTAATGATGATATGTGTGAGTGTGTGACTTAGCCCACAAATGGTTTGGTTGTTGCAGATGATTTTTGATGCAATCGAACAAGTGAAAGGAATTTATGTTGTGACTGCTGATCACGGAAACGCAGAGGACATGGTGAAGAGGGATAAATCTGGCAAGCCTGCTTTGGATAAGGAAGGGAAGCTTCAGATTCTAACCTCTCACACACTCAAGCCAGTAAGTCCATATCTGTAATCTGTGTTATTACCATAACATAAACCATTGGACCATATCTGATGGGAGATTGTAATTATTGTTTGTAGGTGCCAATTGCTATTGGAGGTCCTGGTTTGGCTCAAGGAGTGAGATTCCGTAAAGATCTGGAAACACCGGGGCTTGCAAATGTAGCTGCAACAGTGATGAACCTCCATGGATTTGTGGCTCCCTCTGACTATGAGCCCACCCTGATTGAAGTAGTGGAGTAGAAGAATTGAGAGCCTTATCAGTTTTTGAAGAGAGGGCTGAAACTCTCTAGTTATCTTTTGTTGCTTTTCTAATAATAAGAGTTTACACACAGACTACTTGTATTTTTGATTTTGGCTTTAGGCCAAAAACATTGAAATTCCATCTTGAATGATATGCAAGCTTTTTTCTTTCTCTCCCATACGATCTCTTCTAGCCAAGGATAAAATTTGCATTGAAAGAGAGGAGGATTAAACATCTTCAGATTGTACTTACATTTGGAACCAAATAGATCCTGAAGCATTCAAATTTCTTGACTCTTGCAAAGCATACAAACAGAGAATATATCATAACCTTTTTACAAAGTCATGACTCATATTAAAAAAACTTACCAATACAAAGTCAAGCTACGTCTCCTTAAAACTTGTAAGCAATACAAAACTCAAGTTTTTATGCAGAAGCTTCCATGGCTATGGCTATGTCCTCTTCCTCTCCAGTGGCTAGCTTAGCTTCTTTCAGTTTGTGAGAATCTTCAACATCCTCTTGTTTCTTCAATGCCTGTGCTCGGAAACCGACCATTATCTCCTCTGCTTTTTCAACCATTGCCAACATATTCCCATAGCGAGTCTGCAGTTTACTCTCTGTTTCCTTTTGCTTTATCACTTCCTCTTGCAAATTCTTTTTCCTAAAAGATGCAGCCATCTCTTCTTGCCTCTTCAATGCTTTAAAGCACTCTACTTCTGTTCCACCAATCTCAGCCTGCTTCAATGTCGCCTCTATTTGGGTCCACACGGTCTCTGCCCTCCTCTGTCAAATGTACAAATCCGTTAAACATTGACACCAAACAAAATATAGTTTCAGAATTAACATTTAAGGCAATGTGGACTATATGTTACCTCATGACCCTTTGTATAAGTTTTGTACTTGGCCTTCATGTGTTCTGCCTTCTTCTCATCCTCCTCCATCTTTTTTCTCACATTCTCCATCTCCTCCTGAAAAGCTGCAACTTTGTCCGCGTTCCCAGCAACACTTGAGAGCTCGTAAGCGCTTCGAGTGGGGAAATACATGAGATCATTCACGCATGTGTTGTGAGCTTCTACAAAATCATCAAGTGTCTTGTTCTCATGTCCCATTGACACACACAGAAACTTCCCCTCCTCCTTTATCATTTTGTCAGCCTACCAAAAATCATAAGCAACAACCTTCATTCAAAACTCCCTAGTGTATACCAAATTAATTACAGATGTTGATAATTAAGGAGGGATTAACATTCATGCAAAAATTATCAATCAAACAATCTAGCCTAAACCAAGAGAGAACTAAGGATTCCAGAAGCTGGCCAACGAATTAATCAACCAAAAAACAAAACAAAAGTAAACTGAAATTGGATAGATATTTTCATCTACATACCTCTTGGAGCTCATTTTCATCAAAATCGTCAATTGCAAGAACTTGAGAAGCAGAACGGTTGGTACGGTTCTTGGCTCCTTTCTTCTTCTCAGCTTTGTCATCAAGCGGATACTTTGCATTATCATGCTCCAGCAACTGTAGAAGCTCCTCTCTTACCATTTTATCTGCAACCTCAATCGGAGTAGGAGGAACAACAGAACTTTTGTCTCCATCAGCTGAAAGCAACGAGTTCCTAATTACTGCCAATGAAGCAGCTGGGGGTCTAGGAAGATCTCTCTGCAAGACCTTGGATCTCTTCTTAAGCAATGCCTGTTGTCTTGCTTCTTCCTCCGCCTTTTCCCTCGCTATCCTGTCTGACATGTCTTCCTCAATTTTCTCTTCTGGCTCTTCACTTTCCTCAGGAGGAGGTTGTGCAACTATTTGGTACTCGTTCTTTGGCTGAGGAAGCCCAGTCAAACCAGAGCGTAAACTCCTTCTAGCTTCCTCTCGTCTCTGCCTCTCAAGTTTTGCACTTTCGTGCATGTCCATGTCTTCGTTAATGTGAAGTTCATCCCTGAAGGGAGTCCCTTTGGGTGTCATAGAAAAAGAAGACCCATCCCTTGATGGCGTCAAGCCAATTCTTGGAGTAAGACCAGCACCACCAGGAGTCATTGAAGGGGTCAACATTGGATTAGGCGTTTGAATCTCCTTCTTTCTCGGAGTGACCCCAGTGAAGTCAGAAGGGTGCAACTCAGGATTTTCTCCTCCTAGCAAAGGTGTCTGAGAGTCTCTTAATCTGGCCAGGTTTTCTGCTTCCATCATAATAGCATCACCTTTACCAGCAGGAGTTCTTTGAGGTGTCCTCATGGGTGTCATTCCTTGCCTTGGTGTTTGTGAGTAATTTGCCAAAAGTGCACGAGTAGCAGCACTGCCTTCTGTTAGCTCCTCATTCTCGGCAAGAAGGTCACTGGCATAGCCCATCTTAGCAATTTCTTCTAGCTCGTGGTCTGAAATCTGCGGTGGTGGTAACATCAGCTTTGACCTCTTCCTAACAACTTCCGGATCATTCAGCTTGTTTGCTTGCAATATAGCTGCTGGAGCATCCTGTCTCTGAGCAATTTTATTCCTTGCAACATCTTGTTTGCGTAAATGTGCTTCTACATCAGCTCTTCTTTTTCCTTCAAGTTCTTCAATGGTAGTTGGAAATTTTACTTGATCAGCAGGACGATCTTCATCCGCAGTATCATAAAATCCCGCAGGTGCCCTCTTTTCAAAAGGAATTTCTGCATTATAGTCGATTCCCTTTCTCTTTCTTTTCCTATGCCTTCCATCAATCCCAGCTGCTTTTAGTTCTCTTCTTTTTTGCAGAGAAGCAAGCCTTCTAGCTTCCTCAAGTTGTTTTTCTCTAGCTTTTCTTTTAGCCTTCTTTCCCCTCGTGTTAGCCAATCTAGCTCTTGCTTCAGAAAGCATTTCTTTCTCATCTTCGTCCATGTCTACCGGATCAGGACGAGCAGGCTTTGCTTCTGGGTTCGGATCAATCTCACCAGGACGTAATTTTCGTGGATCATCCGCTGCATCATAATTTTCATCCTTAGTGCATGCTGCATCAAGGAGCTTCTCATACCTCTCAAGACATTGAGATGGTGTACGACCCACAATAGGAGCAATAGTTCTCCATTGAGTAGGCAGAAGTTTAGCAAGATGTAGAAGCTTCTCATCTTCTTCTCTGGTCCATTCAGTCTACATTAACATCACAAAATTAAACTCAGTTGTAATTCAAAAACATAAGAAAACCTTCGAATACTCCAAAACTCCTAGCATTACTGCCTACACTTTCTATGAATTTCCAGATGCAAATCAATACATATATACAACTAAAGCACCTAGTAACAAGCTAACAAACTACCTAAAAGGCCAAATCCCCAAACAAAAAAATGTTCGCCAGATCCATAGTTTTTTTTCGAACACTACTAGTTAAGAGAAGGAAAACGCGAACACGACTTACCTTTTTGATAGATGGATCGAGCCACTCGTACCAGCGAGCTTTACACTGTTTAGCAGACTTACGAACGAGAAGAGACGAGATCCGAGCCCATTGGTTCTTACCATACTTCATCACGGCGGCTTTGAGAATCTCATCTTCGGTGTTCTTCCAAACACCTCCCTTAATCATAATCCTCATCTTCGCTCAACTGTTTTTGATCCAACCGCACTCCAATTCAAGGTCTCTGAAGCTAATGCTCGTGGAACTCGGTAAGAACGAAGAACAGAAGGAAGCGAGAGAGAGAGTAACCCTAGATTAGGGTTGGAACCAACGAAGAAGAAAAGATTCAATCGTTCACTAGTCCTTTTCTTTTTATTTGTTTTTTCTTTTTAATTTCCAAAATCATAAATATCGGGATACACTTATGGGCCTAACCGACTGGGCCAATTCAATGGGCCGTTTATTTAAGTGATAAATTAATAGCAAAGGTCATTTTGCTGCGTTTTTATGTCATCTCTAGCCACTGTTGTTGTCTCTTTCCTCTGAATGCTTAGCAGCGACAGAGCTCGACGAAGCAGTAAAACCCTAGTAGAATAATGGTGAAGCTCACGGCTGATTTGATCTGGAAAAGTCCTCACTTCTTCAATGCTATCAAGGAGCGAGAATTGGATCTACGAGGTACACTTCTTCTCTTTCCCATTACATTTTCTAGGGTTTTGTAACCCTAAACGCACCTGCTCTGGTTAATCGTTCGTTTTTCTGGGTTAATTTGTTGCAGGTAACAAGATTCCTGTAATCGAAAACTTGGGTGCTACTGAGGTATTTCTTTTTTCTATCGATTTTCGTTTCCTCTTTGTCTGTTAGCTGAAGAATTTGTTGATGCGGTTGTATTGTATGTTCTTAAGTCTGCCTGTTGGGTTTCGGCATTCAAGTATTTTGAAAATCATTGACAGAAACATTGTTGAAGTAGCTATTGCTCCTTTGTCTTAGTTAGTATCTGTTTTCTAGCTCTTTAGGAGTATATGTGGCTTCGTGTAATAGTACCTTTTTCTTACTGTGGATTCTTTACTTTTGAGAGCCAGTCTTCTCTAAGAAAGGCCTCCCATAAATTTTGTGTTTGGCTTAGGTAGATTATTTGCAGGTTTGAGGTTCTCTAATTAACTTGTCTTGGTTTGCTTACAGGACCAGTTCGATACCATTGATCTGTCTGATAACGAGATAGTTAAGCTAGAAAACTTCCCATACCTCAACCGTTTAGGAACTTTACTCATCAATAACAATCGTATCACCCGGATAAATCCTAACCTTGGAGGTAACATCTATCTGTGTGTTGTAAGAAATGTCAATTCAAACACATTGTTTGCTTTGTTGGTTACCTGTGTTGTATTTATCGTATGGTTGTACATCTGCAGAATTCCTACCGAAGCTTCACTCTTTGGTTCTTACAAATAACAGGCTTGTGAATTTGGTTGAGATTGATCCCCTTGCCTCCATTCCCAAGCTGCAGTACCTTAGTTTGTTGGATAATAATATCACCAAAAAGGCAAATTATCGCCTTTATGTGATTCACAAGCTAAAATCACTTCGAGTACTGGATTTCATTAAAATCAAAGCCAAGGTAAGGACCTTATCATATGCTTTATCAACTGTTCATTTTTGCTTACCCTAGATGCCAACTTAATGTTATTTTATATGCTACAAGTCACCGGGAGCTAACCTTAATATCATCTGAAAAATAGAATATCTGAGAGCAAGAAATTGGTCTGCCTTTTGTCTTACGTTGTTTAAGATTCTTGTGCACAGTTATATCTGTATGCTGAAATAAGAAATTTCACTAATATTAACAACATTTAGCTAAAAGGGTTTGCTTAAAGTATATATAGTTTGGGTCTTGATGACTTGGTTGCCTGATTATCTTAAAGTTTTTTGTATTTAGGGCATAAATATAAACCAGACTTGATGTAGGGTGTGGTGTTTTTATTTAATTTCCTCGTGTTATAACCTTGTAGCCTTGGATCGGATAATAGTTTGGCTTTATCCTTTAGCCCACTGTTGTATATCTAAATTTTACAATGGTTATAGCAAGACCTTTTACCTGACATTATTGGTTCCTAACAGGAGAGAGCTGAAGCTGCATCTTTGTTTTCATCCAAAGAAGCAGAAGAGGAAGTTAAAAAGGTTTCTCGGGAGGAGGTTAAAAAAGTGTCAGAAACTGCAGAAAATCCAGAGACTCCGAAAGTGGTGGCGCCAACAGCGGAGCAAATATTAGCTATCAAGGTGCGAAACTGGAAATTATATAGGACCAAACATATTCACTGTTTTGTTGTCTTTATAATAAGTAGGTCAACGCTGTGTGGTTGATAGTAATTTCTGTATTTCATTTCCATGATGTTCCAGGCTGCAATTATCAATTCTCAGACGATAGAAGAAATTGCCAGACTCGAACAGGTCCCTTGCTTTTTCTTTTGAATATCAAATTTGTGCCTGATGATGTTGTTTTTGATTGATTTTGACAGTCTTCTTTTTTTTTGGCTTGTGGATATATAGGCTTTGAAGTTTGGACAGGTTCCTGCTGGCCTGATAATTCCTGATCCGGCCACAAATGACTCTGCTCCCATGGAGGTATTTGCTTATCTTTTTAATTTTGCTCCTTGTTCAAGAAATCTGGATAGCTAAATTCAGTGTGACCGACAAATCTCTTGCATATTGTCTTTACAGGAATAGAAAGCGTGACTGTTGCCCCTCCAATCGTTGTAGCTACTGCTCCAGAATGCTCACAGCAATTGTTTTCTCTGGCAATCCTGTACGGTTTCTGTCACTTCCTTAGGAACTCATGCGCAACAGTTGGAACCTGTAAACTATTTACTGCTCGAGGCATCTGTTTTGAACCCTTAAAAAGAATGCCAAAGAGGATTGTAGTCTTTTTAAGTCTCTGCATTGGCATGGAGAGCGAGGGTGCACACAGAATTTGCTTATGCTCTTTTCGCATTAGAATTTCTTCTTAGTATTTTGTATCTTGTCACTCAATATCATCAATTACCGAGAAACTAATTTAGAAAAGAAATCACATCGCTGAAGCAAGAGATGAAACTGCAGGCCATGTTATGCGTAGTGAAGATAGCCGTTCATACAAAGTATATGTAGAAGGTCAAGCGCCATTAAGCACCTCTTCAAATCAAAACGTACGAAGAACGTAAAATAAAAAGAGAGGGAGAGAGAGATCATTCATATGTCCTCTCTTAGTTGCAGGGCTCAGGAGCAATTCCTATGCGAGAATTAGGAACGTCAAACAAGATCCTTAAGTTCTGCTGTTGGAGATTCGCGATCACGTTTAGAACAGCGTTTGCGTTCTGCCGTATCCCGGCCATGGATAGACACGTCAGCGTTCCCGCGCTGCTGTGGATAAGCGTATTCTCCATCGGCAGCTTCAAGTCGAGTGACGTCATGTGCAGCGTTATCTTTGGCGCCACATTCTCGTTATCCGCTGAGAAACACGTGTCAAACGCTCCCAATGTTGAGAATGACGACACATTCACCTTCATTAACAAGATTGTAATTAGTTTCCCATTTCTTGAGTTATACTAATTGTGATATTAACGAAATTACCTGCTTCCTAAACTCGTCTCTAATGGCTTCGTACACGGGTTGAGCAAAACGGGTGATAACAGTACCGGAATCGATGATCGTACCGGCGCCGGAATTTGCGTCAAACGTCAAATACACTGGGTCAACGGGTACCTGGACGGAACCGACACTCACTCCGGTGAGATTCACATAGTAAAGTGATGGACGGCGAGGGTTACGGAGGAGTGGAGTGTATCTGATGGATTTGGGTTGACCCAAGAGACCCAGTTTCAACGACCCGGAGAAGTAGAAGGACCTGAAGCTAGGGAGGCAGTATGAGAACACTCCTGAGTAAAGCGACGTAGTTTGAGAGACCAATGACATAGGCCCGCGTCCTAGGCCCATTAGTCCTTGCGGTGGTAGAGAATTGCCTGAGGCGGAGTTGATGCAGCCGAAGGAGAAATTTGGGATGACGTCAGGGGCTAACGTTAGCGTGTCTTGGACGAGACTGGCAGAGAAGGATGAATCTCCGCCGTAGGATTGGTTGAAGGAGCAGACGGACGGTTGTGGTGAGGAGGATGGGCACGTGAGGCCACGTGCTTGGGTGCATTGTGCGGTGGAGCAAGAGACGGTTGAGTAAGTGGATGAGGAGTTTGTATTGAAAGAAGTTGAGGCGTTGGAACAACCGGAGCAGCCGGAGCAAGGGAGCCAAACGGCGTCGTTACTTGTGTCTAGGACCATGAACATTAGCTGTGGAGGAGTGCCGAGTTTGGCTCGGACCACGTAGTTTCCGATGTGGAGCTGATTACCGGAGGCGACGGGGACGGAGGTGGGTTTTGGTTTGCCGGCGACGAGGCTTGAGAGGTAGGTGAGTCGATGGGAGTCTGAGGAGGCCATGTGAAGGACCGTGTCTATCACGGAGGCAGAGACGTGAGTGGGTGCGAAAGGTGAGCATTTGGCGTTAATGGGGATGATTGAGAGGTCGTCGGAACCATCGGGAGCGGCGGTCGCACATGTGTCACGTGTGGCGGTGGTGAAAGTGAATGGCAAGAGAAGTGTCAAGAAGAAGAAGAAATGGAGACTTGAGGAGGCCATGGTTTTGGCTAATGTGATTGTGTAGAGATATTTAGATAATGTTCTTCGAGTGTGATGTGGCCTTTATATATGGCCAGCGAGGTATTGAAAATGCGAAAATGTCCCTCGAATTCGATTTATAATTGGTGGGATCCGGTCCGGTCTATCTGGCAATAGTACTACTACTCCGTAAACTTTTTTTTTCTATTGTCTACACATCTTCTTCGCATGTGTGTGAGATAAAATGGTATAATATTTTTCTTTCGTAATTTTCTCAAAAATGGTCTGACTTGGTTCACTATATCCGCTGATTTCATTATAGTTTTAACACCTAATTAGCTTGCTGATAATTTTTGTTTTGTTTTGAATAAATGTTGTTATTTCGATTGAGGGGGGATAGTAAAATCTTGAATACATTTCCTATGCTGAGGTAAGTTTTGAGAGTTGAGAGAAGTCACGAGGGGACATGGAGTGTGGTGTGAAGTAGCCAGTGAATCGGTCAAGAGCTTAAAGGAATATTGCATGTGAAGTGAAGTGTGATTTGGATAGTGATTAAAAAAAACAAAACCAAATAATTGTGCTGCCAAAACCAGGACAAACTATAACAGTCTGTTATTTGGTTTCTTCTTTCTTTTATTTTTGGGTTGGGACAAGTGAACTATACATTTCATAATACGTCTTGTTTCTCAAGATTCGCAATTTAAATTTTGTAGGGTCTTGATGTTAAATTTTAACACTTATCTTGGTACAATGCTAAGATAAAAATCTTGGTGCTCTAATGAAAAAGAACAGTGTTTAATATTTTTAAGTCCGTGACTCGTGAGCCTCCCTTATCGTGTTGACAGTGACAAACCGACGATGCCTCTTTCGTCATTTACTCTCATTGTTCGTTCACGAGACCTCTGAAATACTTACATCTACAATTGTCATAATATTTATATCCTGAAAATTGTCATAATCTTTCTTTTACCTTTTGTCGCTACAGTAGAATATACATTTACATCTACATCCAACTAAATTCCAAGCAATTTGGATAAGTTTTGTTTCAAAGATTTAAGTGTAGCAGATATTGCAATTTTTTTTTTTTGGCCCATAATATGGAAAAATGATCACTAAGGGCAGGCCAAAAGTCCCAAGAAAATCTTGGACCTTTAGGCGAGGCTTGATTGATCGGTTCAGATTTTTCTTACACGAATTCTTTGTTTCTCTCAACTACTTATCCATGCCTGCGGTCCAATTAACATATCAACGAGGGTGAGTTAGCCCACATTGTCAACCAGTTGGCTCTGTAAATGTCCTTCATAGTGATTTGATGCAACAACATTATTCAATTCTCAACCGTATAAAATAAAACAACGAATATGAATACAACACATACACTGAGCCAATCAATGTTTCTGTAGCTCTTATTAATTTACATTCACACCACTTATTTGGGAAGTAATCTGGTAGAATTCTTGCTTGGCTTCTATAGCTTCACAAAACTTCAAAAGATTACAGATGGTCTTGATATCCCTTTGCATATGTACATATATATCCTGAGAAGTGAAGATGGTTTGATACTCGGTTACATAGGCTACTTGTACCAAAAGAGAGTAGTAAACTTTATTGAGGTTGGTTTGGATATGAAAAGTAGATCATGTGGGTTCTGATTGATGACTTAACAAACTTTTGCATGGTGAACATCGAATGAAGTGACTTGCAAGAAGCTAAACTTGTTTACCTCTTTATGCAGAAGAATCCTCTTTTGGTTTGATTATCACAACAGGACAATGGGCGTGGTTGGTGCAGTAGTTGCTTACACTTCCCAGAAACATTCTGTTGAAAGAAAGAACAAACTGGATTCAACACTGGCATTTGCTCACTAAATAAGATTTAACTCACTAAAGAACACACAGTGACAGTGATATGGTATAAACATTTTCAAAGGGATAAAGATTCCTCGAAGCACTACTTGGTGGTTGAGCAGAGATTTGTCTTCACACAAGTTCAAAGATTAACTAAACATTTCTTCTGTTATTTGACCGCACGAGTTGAAAAAAATAACAGTAGATATCTATATGCCATTTCAAGCGAAAGCGAAACAATCTTAAACTAGAGTAAACCGATATGGAACAACTAATTCAGCATAGTAACCAAGATCAAACGCCTGGAATTTGATTTACAGCGCTTTCATCAGTGTTCAACATAGCAAGATACTAGAGTACTGGAAGAAGAGTTTGGTACCTCTTAATGCGGCCATAAGCCCGGGAGCCCATGACAAGAAGATCAGCATGCAAATTCTCTACAGCTTCGCAGATTTTATACTTGGGATCCCCAATAACCACTTGTGTTTTCACATTCACCTGAGAGTAAACCATCACAACTTGGTCATGAATGACCACCCTCAAATCAATATACACTTCTATAGATAACACATAAGTAATTGCTCCAGATTCTAATCCATCAGTGAAAGAGAAATATTCTAATCCATAAAACTTATAGAATTACACTACTAGATCTGGACTATGAGGTAAAATATCCCATTCTCACAGGGGACACAAGGGAAATAACTCTACTCACAGATTTTTCAGCACAAATTTGACTAGCGTGTTCGAGGATGGTGTCGGTGATCCGCTTCTGGTGTTGCTCGATTGCAGCAGTGAAAGCAGGAACCTCAAGACCACCTTAATCGCAAAATTCCCAGAGTCAAACACCACATGGTCGAGATCATATATACATTAAACAATCACAAAATTAGTAGTAACGAGACTCAACTGGGACCACCGAAAGGTATGGTGCCGGGACTCACGCCGGCGGCTACAGAAGGCGACGGCTGGACGTGGAGCACGACGAATGATGAATCGGAAGAAGACGAAGAGAGCTTGAGGTTGTCTAGAGCCCACCTCAGAGCTTCCATACTCACCTCGCTTCCATCTACCGCCACAACAACGCAATTCAAGCTTCCTGAAACATCCATGACTTCTTCAATCTCTCTTCTCTGTGCTAAGGCTTTCTGTGATTTTCTTCAACTCTTGGAAAGTTCAAGAGGACGATGGCTTTCACGTCTCCCATTTTTAAATTCGCGGCTTACAAAAGGGTATACCTGTCATTCCATAGCCGAATTATGTAATGAAAATATTAAATTATTTACGTACTATTATAAATAGAGTAAACTTACGTCCGCGCGTGAGTTTCAGACGCGCTGGCATTCGTTGTTGACTTATTTCGTTTAGACGTTTCTCTCTCTCCTTCTCCCTCACTCGACCCCCTCGATTTCTGATCGCCGATCTCCGGCTTGGATTCTCCGTTTTCCGGTGGGGCTTTTCCTCAGATTTCCCTAGCGATGAAGAAAAACTTTGAAGTATTCGATTTCAAAGAAGAGGACGAGCTCGCTGAGTCTGCAGCTGGAAAGTTATTGGAAAAATTCACAAACCCTAGTCCTTGCAATTCTCCGGTTCTGCAACGCCAACGCATCCAAAGCTGTAAGTTATTACTCTGATTCATCTCTAAACTTCAAATGCTGATTTAAATTCTCGCTTCAGTTTCAGTTGTGGAAAAATAATTTTGGGGTTGAGATATTTGTAAACGGAGAGAAGTTAAGCTAACCTTGGAATTCTTCTGTTTATTTTAGTTTTCCAGACTCTTGTATATAGTTGAATGAACATTGCTTTGTTTCTGCAGTATGTGAGAAATAATGATACTAATGCTGTTGTGATACTACAATTTTATGGGAGGCACTATAATGATTTGTACTATATTGTTCAGAAGCAAATAATTTTTATCATATATGAGTGAGTTCTTATGGAAATGGTTAATTGTTGCCAGTCTGCAATGAAAAACGTGTTGAGGAAGAAGAAATGGAAGGTCCAAGTTGTGCAGAGCCTGCTACTGCTGTAGAGTCTGACGATCATCAATGTGAAGATGATTCGACTTTGGTAACAGAAGCTAAGGAGTCCAGAACGATTCTCACATTTGGTTTGGAAACCACTGACCATTTAGAAGAAACAGATGCAGAGCACGTTAATCAGGGATTGATGTTAGGTTTAAAAACTGAAGACCTGGCAAAGGAAACAGATATAGATCACGATAACCATGGATTGATGTTTGGTTTGAATAGCGAAGACGACATAGAAGAAACAGATGTGGATCATAGAGTGGAGAGTTTCTCTTGCCAGCTAGGCGGAAATAGTTTTTACGCTGAAACTTCATCTTATAGTCAACGCCAGCTAAACTCACCCTTTTCAGATTCTTCATCCAGTGTATGTTAATCTATCTTGTTTTTAATGTATGCTAAAGACTTTATAAGTTTTACCTTGCATTTTTAACCCCTTCACATTTGCAGGAGGAGCAAATTGATATGATGTCAGCTATTGATGAAAGCTTGAGTGATCGATCTGCGTTGAGTGAAGCTTCTGATTCAGAAGATGATGAAGAAGGTACATGCTACACCTTCTCTCTATATTTCCTTATAGATATGCTTGGATCTCCTATGTCTGACCGTGTCTTGATTTCAATGTTATATGCGCTGAAAGATTGGATGACTGAACATTGCTTCAACGATGAGGAAAAGGTAACGAGTTTTCTAGTTTCTTAACCAATGGCTTAAAAAACTACTGCCAGAATTTGTTTGGCAACGATGTGGTTGCCAAAAGATATTAATGATTCTTTTTTGCAAAAAGATAATGATTTCCAGTTTTCCACTTCGCAGATTGACTTAAGCACCGCTGTTATAATGACTTCGGAGTATGTTATACTTAAGGATATGCATTGTGCTGCATCCCTAGTAATCTTTTCATGCAATGGCATCAAAATAAAGAGTTTCCTCGCAAATAATGAAGAAGTGCCATTTTCTTGTGAATTTGGAGTTGAAGACATAGTTAGTATTCAATACAATTGGTACCAAAATGTGAGTTATTCATTATGTCGACTTTTTTATTTTGAAGGATACTTTATGGGCATAGGTTCTATCACTCTGACAATATTTGCTGGTCAATTTTGTAGGTTGGATTGATCATTCTCAGAATTCGAGTTCTACTGAAGGATGAAAATTGCCATGAAGGTATGTATACCTGCCATTTAGGTTATCATAAAATTCTTCCTGTAAAAAGCGGACTTGTTAGTTGTAAGTACCATTACGATTTTTGGTTAGTCATCTTAGACACCTGATACTGTGGTTTTTTCATTGTCGGTTGTTATCTATTGATTCTACGAGAACATGCTTTCATTCGATTTTGGTTTAATTTAGTAGAAAAATGGTAAATAGAAAGGAGAATATAAAGTGAACTGATATCCTAGTGAGATATATTTAATTCTTCTTTACATGCAATTCTTTAAATGGATCTATATTAGCGATTTCGCTTGTTTGCCGAACAGATAGTGTCTTTCTAATTGCCGCTTCATGTATGTTCATGTTTAATGATGGCTAAGAGTTTTAAGAGAGAGATGTCTTATTGAATTTCATTTCTGCAAAACGAAGAGTCTGTCTTTTTAAGCATCTACTCTTTCCAACATAGAGGTTCCCTCTTCTAACTTTTTATATTGCTTCATGTGGTTTCCAGACATGGAGGAGTTAAAGATTGCGGTAAAAGAACATAATTGGCCTAATAAGCAACAAAAGATAAACTCGCTGCATGTGAAATACCCGGCTGTGTGGAATACTGACCTCGAGTAAGCTTATATTATTATGAAGTGCTAACTAAAAATTACTTTTTTTTCTGCCCATTTTCATTTAGAAGATGTATTTGCATGCTCTTATAAGGAAAAATATTCTTTGCTGGATGTCTGATATCTGGGAAATTGTGAACTACATTATGAGTATGATTCATTTGGTTAGAACACTATGAGAATATAAACTTAATAAGGAAATTCGACTGTAAGCCTTTAAAGCTTAAAAAATAGACAAAGCATTAAGTGAAAAGCAATCTGCATATGAATGGAAATAATTTTGACTTCTTGAGGGAAAACTGGACCAAATCCTAAGAAAACTAACACTGGGTTCATATTTAGTTTTGGTTACATTTTAGGCACTATTGTGACTTTTTGTTGCAATTCGTCCTGTTTGTTTATTGTAGGGATGACGTGGAAGTATCAGGGTATAACTTGAATCAACAGAAGCGTTATTTTCCAAGGTAAAAACTGCTCTATAGGAGATGTATTTTGTCTATTAAGATGTTGTCTTCTGTTTTACTTCGGGAGTACATGTACCAAAGTACATCATTACTTGTACTTTATGGCTCTTTGAGAGGTGACATTTCATATTGAGTTGCTAGTTTTATGTTGTCTTTTCAGCTTTGATGAACCTTTTGAGGATGTTGTCTATCCAAAGGGTGACCCAGATGCTGTTTCCATTTGCAAAAGAGATGTTGAGCTCTTGCAGCCAGAGACATTTGTAAATGACACAATCATTGACTTCTATATTAAGTGAGTTCTTAAAGTTAATTTCTTGCAATGCGTATACTCTGGCATGTGTTGCTGTGAACTATTTTTGGGTTTGCTGTTTTGATGTGAACTATTTCTCACAATTTTACTAGTGCAATGCTTGCAGTCATACTATAAACTTAATGTACCTTATTTAACCTTTTTTGGTGTATTTTTCTGTTATTTACAGTTATTTGAAGAATCAGATTCAAACGGAGGAAAAACATAGATTCCATTTCTTTAACAGCTTTTTCTTCCGGAAACTCGCTGATCTTGACAAAGATCCATCAAGTATAGCTGATGGAAAGGCTGCTTTTCTACGTGTCCGAAAGTGGACAAGGAAAGTGGACATGTTTGGAAAGGACTACATTTTTGTGCCTGTGAACTACAAGTACGAAAAACTGTGGCAGTTCTCTTTTTGTTATAATTATATGAGTTCGAAATCTGACATTGCTAAATTCTTATAACAGCCTTCACTGGAGTTTAATAGTCATATGCCACCCTGGTGAAGTGGCTAATCGTACAGGTAATGTCACATTTCACTTCATTTTTTACTAAGTCATGATCATCCAGTTTCTTATTATTTATGTTGTATCATTCTACAGATCTAGACTTGGATGACTCAAAAAAAGTACCGTGCATATTACATATGGATTCTATAAAAGGGAGCCATGCAGGGCTTAAAAATCTAGTCCAAACGTATGTCAGCTCTTTACAACCCTATTTGGTTTTGTCTTCTAACCTGTCTATTCTCATTTTGCATTGCATATCCGTCATCTATTTACGTTTCTCACTTGCCAACGAGCTGATATTATGTTTTCCTCATGCTCTCTTTATCTTATTTTCTGAAGAAAATGTTCTAGCTCCATATTCTGATCCTTTCAAATTAAGTGTGGTTCAAGTTTTAAGCTGGGTAGTGCAATTTTCTGACAACAACATTTTTTCTGATTTAGTTACTTGTGCGAGGAGTGGAAGGAGAGGCATAAAGAGACATCGGATGATATTTCTTCCAGATTCATGAATTTGCGGTTTGTCTCACTTGAGGTGCGGTCTATGCTTGAAAATCTTTTTACTATTTCCAGGGCAGATAATGAGGAGTATGAGAAACTCCTGAAGACTTTTTTCACTATTGTGAAATCCCCCTTTTTGTTATTGAAGGATTTCCTTGGTTTATATGATATGATTTCGTATGTTAAATTAGCAAACTATATTCTTATCTAACCAAGCTCTGTTACTCTTTTAGTTCTTTTAATGGAAAGATAGACTCGTGGGTATTTTCTTGTTGATCTTTAAGGCAATTTACTACCACTACGAAATTAAAGTAGCTGCCCTCCATGAATTTACTACTACGTTGACAGAAGCATTTGTTGCAATATTAAAAGCAGTCTACATTTGCATGTGTTTACATTATAGAAACGTGATCTGAAATCGCTTCAAACGACTTGGTAACCTCTGTCATTGATGGATAAATCTTGATAGCTAGCAATTGATGTTTCGCCTTTCATCTGCCATATGCAAGCGTCCATTGCCTTTATCATTTGTAACCTTGTAGCTTTACTATATTTTTAACTTCAACAATTTTCCTGCTAAATGATAGATATTTTTTGCAGCTGTTAATGATAGTTTATGTGATGGCAAGTTTGCTCTTTCTATTTCAGTTGCCACAGCAGGAAAACTCATTTGACTGTGGCCTCTTTCTGCTGCACTATCTGGAGCTATTTCTTGCTGAAGCTCCCCTTAATTTTAGTCCTTTCAAGATATATAATGCTTCCAACTTTGTAAGTCTATTCTAATTGCTACTTTAATAAGCTTGCCAAACTGAATCTTTTTCACCCGCAATGATTTCGCAGATGCTTGCTAGGATATTTAGATTTCTTGGTGTCTCCAGTTGTGTATTCTGTTTTTTTTTTTGCTTACTGTAGAAGTGGTCTCTTTGCAGACCAGTCAAAATAGAATCTTTTGCGAGCTTCCTGATTTCATGAGTCCGTTTGAAAGAAGTTGAAATGCCTCTAAGAGCTGCTGGGTCTGTATTTTTTTCAGTATCTTCATTTGCTGATAATGCTTTTTCTCTGATTTTCTCAGCTTTATCTGAACTGGTTTCCTCCTGCCGAGGCATCATTGAAGCGTACTCTGATTCAGAAGTTAATATTTGAACTCCTTGAAAACCGGTCACGGGAAGTTAGTAATGAACAAAACCAGTCCTGTGAAAGTCCAGTTGCCGTCAATGACGATATGGGCATTGAGGTTCTCTCTGAGAGATGCAGCCCCCTAATAGACTGTAACGGGGATATGACACAGACGCAAGACGATCAAGGAATCGAAATGACTTTGCTTGAAAGATCTTCCATGAGGCACATACAAGCTGCTAATGATTCGGGTATGGTACTAAGAGATTTATTCGATTCAGGATCCAATAACACAGGATCATTACTTGAACAACTACAACAACCATTCGAGGATCCGTCTTCGTTTTATCATCTTAGTAACGACTCGTCGGCAAGAGAGGTACTAAAAGTTCCGCAAGCTAATGACAAAATCTTTTTATTTTTGACACGCCAATTTTAATTTTCTTATATATGCTCTGTTTTGGATAGCAAGTGGACATGGAAACTGGTGAACAGTTTATGTGTTTGAACGCTGGAGAGGGCAACTTTCAATGCATCACGGAAACTACCTCTCCGAGAGCATCTAATTCATTCTCTTCATGGAACCTTGGTATTCCCCTGGTGCAGAAGGAAGACGAGACTGATTTGTTATCTGAAACTTCGAATAGTTCTAATGATTCAATCGGTATCATAGAAGACAACCCAATAGAAAATACTCATGAAGAAGAAATCGACGAGAGTCCTCCAAGAGAGACCGTCTCTTTAAAATCTGCAACCGTGGGTTCTAACACTGCTGACCATACCACTGAGAATGAAGAGCCCGTTTCTACACACATTGAGCTTGTTGTTCCATCGAGTCAGAATGACAGAGATGAGGAGAAGCCATTGGAGCATGATCTTGAAATTGGGGACAAGACGAGTGAAGATGTTGGAGATGATTGTGATCAAAAGGAGCCAATGGAAGAAGAAGATGAGAAGCGAGCTGCAAAACGGCCGAGGCTATCATCTCCCACTGGCGAAGCTGAGGAGATGGAGAAATAGAGATTGTGTGGGCTATATCAACACACCACGGGTTTTGTGTTGGGTCTTGGATGGTTAGACGACTTAGAGGGTTTATATCAAACCACCTTTAGGAAGTGTTTATAACGTTGTAGGAGTATTTTACGAAGAAAAAGGAAAGAATAACGTCTTTCATCGTTTTTTATGTAAAATTTCGATACGTTAACTTAAGAGGGTTGATGAATATATAGCCCATTTTGTGGTTTTTATTTGAGGTTCTTCCGAGTAATTTTTTACATATATATTATGGTCGAATATCTTGGCCCGGGCTGTTTTCCCCTGTTTGAAAACTATCAAAACTCGAATGTGAATAAACCTGTTGTTATCTGTTGAACAGCTGAATCCAAATTAGTTTCATACGTGTATGTTTTATTCTTTTTCTTGAGGACATCGGTGGATACTGACGTATTCTGTAACAATAATGCAATGTAATTATCGGCCATTTTTTTCTTCTGTTACAAACCAGTTAAACTGCCAAGTCTTATATAGTCATTTACAGTGAAACATCTTACCATTTTAAATTAACAAAAGAAAACAATATTACCATCTTCTAAATTTGGGTGTTCTAGTTAAATCCCACAAGGAAGAAACTTAAAAGTCTTGAGAATCTTATAAAAAAGAAAGATTTAACATGAGAACAGAGAAGGAAATAACAAAAGAAAAAGGAGGATGCATATCATAAAGAAGAAACTCTGATGTTGCAGAGAGCAGCGAGCAATGCGTATTCATGGTGGTGGGCCAGCCACATACGCACAAAACAATCCAAATGGCTCGAACACAATCTCCAAGGTACGATGTTCTTTCATGTTTTCACGTAACAATGTTCATATTCTTCAATGCAATGTTCTGAATTTTTCAACTTTCCTAGATATGGAGGAGAAGGTAAAGTACACACTTAAGATCATTGATGGAGATGGAGACAGTTTTGCTAAAAGAGCGGAGATGTATTACCGTAAAAGGCCAGAGATTGTCAATTTCGTGGAAGAAGCATTTCGTTCATACCGTGCTTTAGCAGAACGCTATGATCATTTGTCCACAGAACTTCAAAGTGCCAATCATATGATCGCTACCGCTTTCCCTGAACATGTTCCATTTCCTCTTGTTGATGATGATGACGATGATGATGATGATAATCCCAAGAAACCACCTAAGCATCTTCATCTCATTCCCAGTGGAACTAACATACCACAAGTCCCTGAGGTTCCCAAGAAAGAGTTCAAGAGCCAATCTCTGATGGTGTTGTCGAGAAAGGAACCTGGTGTTTTGCAAAGTTCGGAAACATCTTCTGCATTGGTGAGTTCCGGATTGAGTAGAGAAGAGGCATTGGAGGAGATCGATAAGATCCATAAGGGGATCTTGGTGCTGCAGACTGAGAAGGAGTTTGTGAGAAGTTCTTATGAGCAGTCCTATGATAGGTATTGGAATTTGGAGAATGAAGTTGAAGAAATGCAGAAGAGAGTTTGCAGTTTACAAGATGAGTTTGGGGTTGGTGGAGAGATCGAAGATGGTGAAGCTAGGACGCTGGTGGCAACCGCTGCTCTAAGCTCTTGTAAAGAGACAATTGCTAAGCTTGAGGAGACGCAGAAGCGATTTTCTGAAGACGCCGGAATTGAGAAGGAAAGGATTGATACTGCAACAGAAAGGTGTGAAGCACTGAAGAAAAAGTTTGAGATTAAGGTAGAAGAACAAGCCAAGAAAGCTTTTCATGGTCAAGAATCGAGTTATGAATCTGTGAAAGAATCGAGACAGATTGATTTGAATGAGAACTTGAGTAATGTTGACTTTGCAGAGAAGATAGATGAGCTTGTAGAGAAAGTGGTTTCTCTGGAAACAACAGCTTTGTCTCATACGGCTTTGTTAAAGACATTAAGATCAGAGACAAATGAGTTACAGGACCATATCCGTGATGTAGAGAAAGACAAGGCATGTCTTGTATCAGACTCCATGGACATGAAGAAAAGGATAACGGTCCTTGAAGATGAGCTAAGAAAAGTTAAAAACCTGTTCCAAAGAGTGGAAGACCAGAACAAGAATCTTCACAAGCACTTGACTGAAGCTAATAGTACAGCTAAGGACTTATCAGGGAAGTTACAGGAAGTGAAAATGGATGAAGATGTCGAAGGTGATGGACTTAACCCAGAGGACATCCAGGAGGAGGATACTGTTGAGGATTCGGATTCAATATCAAACGAGAGAGAGATAAAGAATGCAGAGGAAATTAAAGAGGCCATGGTAATCAAACAGAGCAGAGATCAAGAGTCGATGCAGGAAGAGAAATCAGAGACAAGAGACTCTTGTGGTGGTTTATCAGAAACAGAAAGCACTTGCTTTGGTACAGAGGCGGAAGATGAGGAGAGGAGAAACTGGAGGCAGTTGTTACCCGCAGATGGCATGGAGGATAGAGAGAAGGTTCTATTGGATGAATACTCATCAGTACTAAGAGACTATAGAGAAGTGAAGAGAAAGTTGAGTGAAGTTGAGAAGAAGAACCGTGATGGCTTCTTTGAGCTGGCATTGCAGTTGCGAGAGCTCAAGAATGCTGTTTCTTGCGAAGACGTGGATTTTCATTTCTTACACCAGAAACCAGAATTGCCCGGCCAGGGTTTTCCTCATCCAGTAGAAAGAAACCGGGCTGAAAGTGTGAGCATCTCTCATAGCTCTAACTCTTCATTCTCCATGCCACCACTTCCTCAAAGAGGAGACTTGAAGAGAGCATCTGAACAAGAAAAGGAAGACGGGTTTAAGGTGAAATTTGCAGGCATTAGTGACAGCCTAAGAAAGAAAATTCCAACTGTGGAAGAAAAAGTGCGTGGAGATATTGATGCGGTGCTGGAAGAGAATATTGAATTCTGGTTAAGATTTAGCACATCTGTTCATCAGATACAGAAGTACCACACATCAGTTCAAGACCTGAAAGCAGAGCTATCGAAAATTGAAAGCAAGCAACAAGGTAATGCTGGGAGCAGTAGTAACACTGCACTTGCATCAGAGGCAAAGCCTATATATAGACACCTTAGAGAGATTCGGACAGAGCTGCAGTTATGGCTAGAGAACAGTGCAATTCTGAGAGACGAACTTGAGGGTAGGTATGCAACACTTTGCAATATCAAAGATGAAGTTTCAAGGGTCACGTCTCAATCGGGTGCAACTGAAGTAAGCAATACAGAGATAAGAGGTTACCAGGCTGCAAAGTTCCATGGTGAGATACTTAACATGAAACAGGAGAACAAAAGGGTGTTCAACGAACTTCAAGCAGGCCTTGATCGTGCAAGAGCACTGAGAGCTGAAGTGGAAAGAGTTGTATGCAAACTAGAAGAGAATCTTGGGATTTTGGATGGGACGGCTACAAGATCTCTGAGCAAGAGAATGCCATCATCAGCTGGAAAGCCTAGGATTCCACTAAGGTCATTCTTGTTTGGTGTCAAGTTAAAGAAGTATAAACAACAACCGAAGCAAACCTCAACAATCTTCTCTTGTGTCAGTCCATCTCCAGCTCTGAACAAACAGTGTAGTTACATTATCCCACCTGCAAAGCTCCCTGAATATGTCAAAAGAAGCTGAAGAAGTGATCTCCCTTAACTTTAATAGTCCTGAGATTCAAATCTAACTATATGCTGTAGAGTTTGAAGATTGTAAGTATATGAGATTCTTATTAATTAGTACCAATGTACTGAATGGCTTCCTTTACATCATATCTTTCTTTCAGTCTAATAAAAACTACAAATGAAAGCTCCAAAACAGAGTATCCAACGATTTTGTCAAAGAACTAAACACCCTGTCCGGTCCCTGCCACAGTTGCAACCTCAAGGGGTTTTCCGCAAACACTACTCACTTTGATCACCGGACCAACCTTACTGTTTACTTCACCTTTGGCTTTAGATTGCGAACCAGCTCCTCTGATAGGTACTACAGTTTGATCAGATGGTTTATCCATCAACTTTTGGTTAGTGGCACAATGAACTGCAGTCCGAACTACTGGAACTTTCCTAGGCAAGAGATTAGGGGACTGAGCCTGTGTAGCCTGCTTTCCCTGGCTAATCTCCAAGTTTCTTGAGGTTATTTGATGTGGCTGGATTGCAGCCGATGAGCTTGCTTCATTTCCACGAGCTTGCCCTTTCTGTCCACCATCTGGTTTGCAAGTGACAATCTCAGTAGCTGGGACAGAGCCTGCAAAAACTCTCTGATTGGAGACAATCCTTGATAGAGAAGCCAAGGGGGCGGAAGCAGAAAGCATTGAAGATCCTTCTGAACGAGGAGCTATGAGAGGAGGTTTGTTGGAAGATGATGAAGCCATAACAGGTTTCAATTTTCCATTAGCTAGAGACCGTATAGAGGCGGCAACACTCGTTCCTGGTTCAACCTTTGGCATGGAGAGGCTACCTGAGGGCTGAGGCATGCAGACTGTAGAAGCATGTTTTACAGGTTTAGTCTTTGGCACTCGTGGAGCATCAGTTTTTCCAGGTTCGACCTTTCGTCCTGATGCAGCAGTCAATACATCACCCATGCATGCAGCTGCAGCTACTGAATTAGCTGTTACCATAAGATCCGATCTGGAAGTGGAGCTTGCTGTTGTTTTTTTAACAACTCGAGACTTTGCAGCCGGAAGTGATGTTCCTGCCCGAGGCAATGCTTGAACAATTGGTTTGGACTGTTGTTGACCTTGAGAAGAACTTCCCCCATTCGCTTCCGTTTCTGTGATGGTACAAGATGACGTCGTTGGCATAAGACCTGCATAAAATGCAGTCTAATTGATGAACCAAATAAACAAAGAAAATTACCCAAATATTATAACCACAAACCCCACCGCAGTTAAACAGGTAAGCTAATTTCTGATTTAGACAAGCCAGTGGTAACCAAACCAAAGCATCCTCTGTTATAACATAAATACTAGAATTAGCAGGGAAGGATCTTCTGCTACTTGTACCTATTGCAAGCTTATTTGAAGGGGGCCGATTTCCCAGAGCTAAAGATAATGCATGGTTAACTGCTAGTTTCGCTTCAGTTCCTTGTAGGCCACATTGGCTAACAGAGGTCGAAGTGTGACACCTTTTTCTTATAAGCGCCCACCTCTACAAAGAAAATAGTCAGTTGTTACCACCAATAACGGAAAAAGAGTAAGCAATTGCAAAATGTCCCATGCTCGTCCAAGTAGCTAAAGTATTGTTAAGTTTTATCAGATGGAAAGTATATGCGTAAAAAATACAAAGATGGATACAAATATCATAAAACTTAGTCTTATTAGTCTTATTAGCTACCTTCTATGATTGCCAAAAGACTATTACTCATATCATCCAAAGAATCTGTTGCCGGGATTCGAACCCGGAAAAATGGGGAAAAACCCCACGTCCATACCAGACTAGATGACAACAGATATATTTCTAGAGTAATTACCAAAGTGGTACTTCGTCTGTAAAGAGCCACCACCTCCAACAACACGAAAGAGGGAAGGTAATATCCACCATTCATCGTCAACAGAATATAGATAATGATGCATAAACAGGTTGTAATACAAAGAACAAGACTATAAGATACACTACAAAATGACTTCAAAGAAACTAATGAAAAAAGAGCAGTCAATATTGAATAAGAGAAATCACAACCTGCGAGAGTTGGGAGGCGGTTCTCTCTCCTCTAAAGTCTCCCTTAACAATATGAGCCCAGTTCCCTTCACCACATCGCTTTACAGCGGCGAACAGCTCCTCATCCTCCTCAGCAGACCATCTTTTCCTTTTCCTCCGAAAAGCCATGCTAATACCAGCTGAACCATTTCCATTCATCCCCTCGGTAGATGTAACTTTCTGAAGACAGACCGGAAAGTTGATATTCATCCCTCTTGACGACCAAGGAGACTCTGATGGTTCCTGAGAACCCTCAGGCAAAGCATAAGGTATGTTTATAGTCAAGGGAGCCTCAACTGTTGAATCGTCGAGTATATCAGACTCACTTAGAACATATGAAGCAGCCATCACCTGGGAATACAAGAGAAACGAAAACTTAATGATATTTGGATAAAATGGGAACTCTGGATAAGCACAGATTGATATGCAGAACAAGTAACCAACACACTAATCATTAAGAAAACAGCAAGGTGTTATCCTGAATAGAGCCTAGGGACTTCAGATTCTGAAATTCTGTCAAGGGAATGAAATCTATGATTCCGTTCTTACTTTGACATGTGCAATAGCCTCCACTGATGCTTCATGGCTGACTGCAGGAGAAGCTTCCAATTCGCACTCCATGTCACTATCGTCGTCCTGCACAGGCAACTTTCGTTTAAAAAATCTGTAAACTACACCAGCGAGAGACACTCATCGATCCCTAATGCTACCAAGAAGTTTTAGTATCCACTGCCACATAGAACATAAACTAGTATTTCATCACACTCACTTCTAGATGATACTGATAACACAAAGTAGTAGTGAGTTTTTATTGAAGAAAACTAACTAACTCTACAACATAAACTTGAGTCTTTTACAATTCATCAAAAGTGGAAAGAGGAGAGACAGAATAAGTACCAGAGGTAGAGCATCATCTTCCACAGGGAGGAGAGGATGCCGATAAGAAAGATGACGCCATAGCAACTGGTACTCTCTAGCATTAGTAATTCCGGTAGTGGTCTTCTTCACCAACGCATTCCAGTCCATCTTGGTTTCGGAACAATAAGATATCTCCTGTAGCATTCTCAGTATCGTCTCCATATCATATCTGCGTCAATAAATCAAAAACCCCGGCCACACTGACTAAACCCAAATCCACTAACGTTTTCGGAAAGAGAAAACAAAAAAAGGAGATATTTTTACCTCAGCAAAAGAGTGGCGATGTCGCCTTCAGTAATGATTCTCTTCCTGCGATTGCTACTAGTATTATTATTAGCAACCATCTTCGTCGTATTTATTGCAACAATTCTGCAGAGAACAGGACAAAGGAATCAAATTTCACCAAAACCCGAGGGAGTTATAGACGAAACGAAACGACAGAGACTTACGCACGAGGGAATGCCCAAGAAAACCGGTGAAGACGATCGGAGAAGAAGATGGTCACGACTGTCGAAGAGCGTGGAGAGTACTCGCGTGGCAGAGGTGTTTCGGAAGAGAGAAGAAAAAAAAGGAACGAAAAGGAAGGTGGTAAATTCGACTATTATTATTCTACGCTTATCAGAAGCGAAAAGTATGGGCTCAAATATTTTTCTTTTCTGGTAAAGGGATATAGGATCAAGTGGGCTCAAATATGGGCTCAAATATTTTTCTTTTCTGTTAAGGGACATAGGCTCAAGTGGGCTCAAATATGGGCTCAAATTGTTTTTATTTTTTATTAAACGGTTATTATCATTATTGATGTTTACTTGGAGAACAAATTAATTATTTGTGAATACAAAAACTGTGTGAATATAACAAAGGGATTACTAGTGAATAAAGTTAGCCATAAAAAGGTTAATCAATTGTGGATATATACATTAGTTAACTACATATGAAATACGAAATTAGGCTATATGTAATTAGTTTTTTAATTAAATTAAATATTTCAAAGATAAAAACATTTTGCTTTCATATAATATTCACAAGTAAATTATATTTATGGAAAATTTGACCAAAAAGGTAAATTTATGGAATATAATATAATTTATAAAGGTTTGAAATTAAATTCAATATTAACATTTGTAACATAACAATTAAGAACCACCTTCTTTCGTTTGCCCTTGTGAAAAAAAAACAAAAATAAAAATCAGTAAAGAGGAGGAAGTCGAGGGGAGAGGGTTTTTGGTGAAGAAGAATCATCTCTCTCTCTCTGCTTCTTCGCAGCAGCAGCACGTTTCTTTCTTGCTCTTCGCCGTGCCCTACTAACCTATTATTCGTCTCTTCAGCTACATTCTGCTCGTGAAAATGACCTCCACTGATGTTTCCTCTGGTGAATTACTTCTTCTTCTTCTTCTTCTTCTTCACCATCATGTCTGCATTATCTCTAATTCAACATTCATGGGTTGTTTTTTCCGGGTTTTAATTTTGAAACCAGATCATGCTTTTTCCCCTTTCTTCTGTTCTTTACTCACTTCTTTCTTCTTGGAAATTGGATTGCAGTGTTTTGATTAGTTAGAATTTACAAGTGTATCTGTCCCTTGTGGGTTTAAGCGTAGATCTCTCTGGCAATTGGCAAGTTTACTCTTTTGAGATGATGATTTATTGACTCAATTTGTTAGGGAACATAGAAGCTTGGTTTAAAACTGTCTCTCCCCTTTTGGATAAGTATAGTTTCTTTGTGAAAGTCGTCAGCTTTATTCAGAACTCGTTCACTGCTGTTCCCTGTTGTCGTTTTGAGTTTATTTGCAATTTATGCTGTAGTGGATAGCATCATCACTGTTTCTGTTTTATCTTTTGCCTCATTTTGAAGTTTTTTTCCTGCTCAGGTGTTTCCAATTGCTATGTTTTCAAAAGTCGGTTGCAGGAGTATGCTCAGAAGTACAAGCTCCCAACGCCTGTTTATGAGATCGTTAAAGAAGGCCCTTCACACAAATCTTTATTTCAATCGACTGTGATACTGGATGGTGTCAGATATAATTCTTTGCCTGGATTCTTCAATCGTAAGGCTGCAGAGCAATCAGCTGCCGAGGTTGCTCTCCGGGAATTAGCAAAATCCAGTGAGCTAAGCCAATGTGTTTCACAACCTGTTGTAAGCACCTCATCTTTCTTATTTCGCTCGTGATTATTGTTAAGTTCACTGCAAAACTATTGAACCTAGCCTAGGGGTTTAGCAGCGAATTGTAGCTTTGCCATCTCAGCAGTAGTCCTTATGCTTAGTTTGAGCGTTGAAGGTTTAAAGGGAAGCTCATGGTTAGTTTCAGAGTTGAAGGTTTAAAGGGGAGCTGTGAGAATACGTTAGGGGGCATTCTGTATTTGTCTAGGCTCTTGGTTGGACAATGATCGAGATTCAAGAGTTTAAAGAATCCACTCATTAATAAAGTGTCTTCTGTCTTATCGGATTTATGTGTATTGCCAACTTCTAGAGGGAAGATTCTTAGGCTGTTTCTGTAAGTTATTGCTCTTGTCTAACTTTGAATGGCTTATTAATGCAGCACGAAACGGGATTATGCAAGAACCTACTTCAAGAATACGCTCAAAAGATGAATTACGCGATTCCATTGTATCAGTGCCAGAAGGTCGAAACTCTTGGGAGAGTTACACAATTCACATGTACTGTAGAGATTGGAGGCATAAAGTACACAGGAGCTGCAACAAGAACTAAAAAAGATGCTGAGATTAGCGCTGGGAGAACTGCTCTTTTAGCGATCCAGTCAGACACTAAAAACAACCTTGCCAACTACAACACTCAGCTTACTGTACTTCCTTGTGAGAAGAAGACAATACAGGCAGCTATCCCGCTTAAAGAAACCGTCAAGACTCTTAAAGCCAGGAAGGCTCAGTTCAAGAAGAAAGCTCAGAAAGGAAAACGCACAGTAGCTAAAAATCCTGAAGATATTATCATCCCTCCTCAACCTACTGATCATTGTCAAAACGATCAGTCAGAGAAAATTGAGACAACGCCAAATCTGGAACCTTCTTCATGCATGAACGGGTTAAAGGAGGCAGCATTTGGGAGTGTGGAGACAGAGAAAATTGAGACA
>Ga0041059_1000162_pt1 | contig 42144 bp, 49 predicted proteins | sample AraColnosormetaG_FD_56232 | JGI IMG/M metagenome (GOLD analysis project Ga0041059, IMG submission 56232) | Arabidopsis roots microbial communities from North Carolina, USA - Col MF nosort | ecosystem: Host-associated > Plants > Roots > Unclassified | place: USA: North Carolina | collected...
AAAAAAAAAAAAAAAAACCTAATTCGTTTCCCTACTATTCTCAAGCCTCTCATACTTTTTTCTGAGACATGAAGTGTTCTTTAGAAGATGGAGATGGTTCGAGAAAGACTTGATCACAAAAGAGGCAACGAAAATGTTCGGTAACGGGGACGTTGCTAGATCTTGATGTTCTTGATTGTCCTATTTGCTACGAGCCACTCACTATTCCTTTATTTCAGGTTACGTTTTGATTATTTACATTGCTAATTGACTTCATAGAGTTTCCTTTTATAGTCATTTAGTATAAGATCGATCCTGATTTTGTAAGCTTGCTTTAGCTTTTACATGCAGTAGCATCTCATTTTCAGTTTTATACAGATTACATATATTTTGAGTGCCTTGATTTTTTCATTATCTTTTAATATGATTGCTAGTTTATATATATAGCGCAAATTAAGAGTTGGTTGATATTTACTGTGACGACAATTTTGAGTTGGTTATTTTTACCTTCGATTCAAAAATTGAAAATCTTTGCTTTTATTTAATAGGCTTTGATATGAATTTGATTGCAACTCTTTGGTTTTGTACTTCAGTGTGATAATGGACATGTAGCTTGCGGTTTTTGCTGGCTCAAACTCGGAAAGAAATGTCCTGCATGTGCTTTACCCATTGGAAACAAACGTTGCAAAGCAATGGAGAGTGTTCTCAAATCAGTCATCGTCCCATGCCGAAACGCAAAGTTAGGTTGCACTAAGAATGTTCCTTATGGGAGAGACTCAAGTCATGAGAAGGAATATTGCAGTTTCTCTCTATGTTCTTGCCCTGAAATCAAAGAATGCAAATACACTGGCTTATACAAAGAGATCATATCCCACCCTTTAAAACCCGATTGTTTTTTCACCTTTGGTGAACCGAGGGATGTGCGAATGGCGATAAACGATAAGTCTTTGGTTCTTATAACGCTTACAAAGACTTTATTGTTCGTTGTGCAATGTTTTAGAGAGCCAAACGGTGTTTATGTGGCTGTAAATTGTATTGCACCATTGGCTCCTGAAGTGGAGAAGTTCTCATATCGAATCTCTTACTCGTTTGATGGACGCACTTGTTGTCACGAATCGCCGGAGATGAAGAGAATTCTTGAAGTGAGTTTTGAAACCCCTAAAGATAAAAATGTCATGTTTGTTCCTAATAGTTTATTACGTGGTGAAGTGTTGGAGATGGAGCTTTGTATATCGCAAGTTAAATCATGAATGATTGTATGATTAGGTCTGGTTTGGGATTAAAAGATGTCCAAGTCTCTTTGTAGGTTCTTTTGTTTTTGTTTTTTGTTTTGTTTAATTTAATGATGTTTTGGCTTCTTTGGGTTCTTACATTTGTGTGTATCATGTTCAAAATAAAAGAGGAAGATATTTTGATGAATTTCTAAGATAAAAAAAAATACTTACATAATAAAGAAATTCAAACTTTTTTTCGAGGAACAAAGTTCTTTTAGTCCTGTTCTTTTCTCATACCACCTCTATTTTGGTTTAGTTCATGTGTTTGATAAATTTATTCATGCATAAGTAAATAAAACGAAAACCAATAACTGTAAATTTTAAAAATTATCAAAAGGAATTTCAGTTTGTTTTTATATAATAAATTTTTTTGAAGAAGCTTTGAAGAGAGTGACATGAGACTAGAGTTTGTAGCCGCAACGTAGAGCTAATGCTTTATATTTCTATGATAGAAATAAGAAGAGATAATATTACATAGAGGAACAAAGTTGTCTCATATTTGCTTTGCGGATGACTTGATCTATTTACGGAAGGATCAGTGGCCAAATTTAGATTATAAGACGAATATTGGAGAGATATTGTGTAGCATCAGGCCAAAAAGTGAGGTTGAAGAAATCCAAAATCTTTTTTGCTGAGAATGTGTCACGGGAATTAGTGATGATCAGTGACAAGAGCGGGATCAAGTCGACAAAGGAACTTGGAAAGAATCTTGGGATGCCCATTTCTCTAAAAGAGAACAAATAAAGAGATTTTCGAGGAGATCTTAGAAAGTGTGTCATCAAGGTTAGCAGGGTGGAAAGACAGGTGCCTAATTTTTGCAAGGAGATTGACACTAACGAAATTAGTGCTAGCAGTGTCTATACCAAAACATACAATGAGCACTATATCATTGCCGAAGTCGAACTTGCAGGGTTTGAATAAGGTTTTGAGATCGCTCTAATGGGAAAGTTCACCGGAGAAAATAGAGTCGAATTAAATAATATTTGTATTATGATAAAGTTTATATTTAAATTGTATCGCAAAATCAAATTTGTAAAATTAAAATTTGTTTTAAGAAAGTATTAAATTAAATATTGAAAAGTGTATAAGTTATTATTTAAAATTCAAATATCAATTTTAAGGTATAGCGTATAAAATTAAAATATAGTTTATTATGTTGGAATAGATAGTTAAAATGTATAGTAAAATCAAATGTGTATGATTAAAATTTTGTTTAATACAAAAATTACTGAATTAAGTATTAAAAAAATGTGTGGATTACTATTTACTATTCAAATTTTAAATATTATTGATAAAAATTGAATTTATATCTTATACCCGCCTATATAGGCAGACATTTTATAATAATCTTTTATTAATTGACAAAAAAGCACCGAAAATGAATATTAAAAGTCTTTTGAAATCATTATTATGGAGAAAACTATGAGTTAAAATCACATTTTCAACTCCCAATAAGAATTAAACATTATCTTTATTTTATTTCTCTTTCCAAGACTCATTATTACTTTATGTTTTCTATACAAACCTAATTTTTTAATTTTTATCATATAAGATATATACATATAATTTCCTTATAAATTATAAGGTGGAACGTATAGAATTAAAATGTAGTTTATTATGTTGAAATAGATAATTAAAATGTATAATAAAATCAAATGTGTATGATTAAAATTTATTTAATACAAAATTATTAATTATATATTAAAAATGTATGGATAACTATTTACTATTTAAATTTTAAATATTAACGATAAAAAATTAAATTTATATTTTACACTTGATTATTTAGCTGGGTTTTATTTAGTTATTCATAATTATATATTTTATTAAATAGTTTTGTGTTAATGATATTTTCGCTTTAGCCACAACCAAAAAAAAAGAAAGACGGTTGCTCAAGTAAATAAACGTCGTAATCGCCGATTCAATTCAATTCAATTCAATTCAATTCCTAGGGTCACCATCGCTCTATCTCATTCTCGATAAGAAGACATTAGGTATATTATTTCTCTCTGTTCCCGTTTTCTCTGAAATATTCCCTTTCGATACATATATATTTGAGTCTCTTCCTCCAAATCTGAACCGTTTATACCTCTGATTCCACCGCTTGTTGCTTATTCATCGGAATTTCTGTTCCTTTTGTGCCAAATGCTCAAGAAATCGAAAAGTATTGTGTAATTTTCGTTGTTGATTTTGAAAGTTTCAATCTTTTGTAGGGTGAGAATTGAGTTTTATCGAACAAGATGGATTTCGTGAACAATCTTGATACCGACACGTCGCTATCAATTCTCTCTTGTCTAGATGATCCATCAGATATTGTCCGTGCCAGTGCTGTCTCACGCTCCTGGCGACAATTTGGTAATCTCATCAGAATCCTCTTCAATGTTAGTTATTTTATCTATCTTCAATGTTTCTGTTGAATCTTGAGTATGGTGGGTTTGCATTTGCAGTGGTTAAGTATAGTCTCTCCAAGAATCTATGCTTGAAGTTGTTCCATCAGCTATCTAATGTGGATCATATAATTGAAACAAGTAATGATAGAAATGGAGAGTCATCTGAAGCTGGGTCAAGCAGTCTCATGGATACAAGGCTACTTGAAAAAGAGCACCGGGCTTTTGCCTTGTTGGCTAGAGGGTGCATGTCTTCACCTATTGAAAGCTGTATAGCTGATGCCATTAGAGCTTCCAGTACTGATAATTACCCAGTAGAAAGCATCTTAAACACACTCGAGAAGAGAGATCGGATTGGTCGAACCCCTTCTTATTGGTCGAGTACTGGGCAACACAAAACTACGGTGCCCGAATCACTTCTTTACAAGTTGATTGGTGATTTGTGTCTCATTACTGAAGTCAGCATCCATCCTTTCCAAGGTACCAATGCGATCCTTGTGTTAATTTTTTTGTTTTTTTTTGCGTCTTTAACTGAGTTTTATTGCTTACAGTTTTCCATTTTCTGTAGCTTATTTTCAGCGCGGTCATCCGATATACTCTTCACATTATGTTCGTTTCCGGTTGGGTCACGAAAAGGACAATTCACCTCACTACAACAATTCACAGGATAAAAAAGGTGAGCCAGGAAAGAGTTCAATTGAAAGCAACTATGTATGGACTTACACTTCACAAGAGTTTTCGATGGCTCAGGTGTGTTACAAATCATTGTCTTCTTCTTTAGCATAACAGAAAACTTGTTCCTGAACTGTTGATAACAAATGATGGTTTCTTTGAGTAGGAAAATCGATTGCAGAGCTTTCAGCTTCCAGAACCTGTTCTTTGCATTGGTGGGTATCTGCTAGTCGAGTTTCTAGGTCGAGTTCAGACACAAGAAATGGATGGCCAATACTATATATGGTACCATCTTCTCTCCCTACTGCTCTAGATTTTCCTTAAAAACTTCTCAACTTCTGCAATGTGAATGGAGTTTTTGCTGATTTTTTTTGCAGCGTGTCACATGTCAAAGTGGAGGGAAGATCTCTAGCAAAATCATTTCGAGTTGAGAATGTGGATGACAATGGAAAGTTTGGATTGAAGGTGTTGAGTTACAATGATCCGAAAAAAATGGAGGAGATGGATGCAGAGGCCGGGCAGGACATGGATGCAGAGGCGGGCCAAAGTCAGCTGAGAAACCTTGAACAGCTCTTGAATTTGTTGCACAGGCATCCTCTCGATGTTGTCGACTATGTTTGGCCTGATGAGTCAGACGACGAGTATGCTGAATCAGAAGATGAGGCTGAGCCTTAGTCACTGAATTACTACTATTCCCAGTTATTTCTTCTTTTTGGTTTTAATTTTAAAGAATCTTTAGGTGTTTTTTGTCATCTTTTGTGAGCGTTTTTAAAAGCTTGTACTCCAGCCATCGTTGTTAAACATTGTGTGTGTTACAGACCTTAACAGAAAGTTAACAGCCATTTTGGGCTCTCTCTTATCTGTCGGTGATTCCAGAGAATCAAAGCAGTCTTTCGAACAAGGGCAACAACTAACAAAGATGGTTTATTGGAAATTTTCAAGAAAGTAAGAAACTAACAAAGCCAATTTGACTCGAGACATAAAAAAGACAACACTGAAAAAAAAAAACGGAAGTTCAAGTTCAAACACTAACGAGAGAAAGACAAACTTAAAACCAAAGACAAACATCTTATACTCATAATTAAGGAGACAGATAGAGCAATGCAGAGCAGAGCTTTGTAATTTAAGGTTTAAGCTCTTTGGCGAGATCGGTGAATATCTTATCGAAAAGCTCCTTATTTGAGCCATGTCCCTCCTGCAGATCAACTTCGAGGTCAGAGAGGCTGAGTCCATCCTGCATCACTTCTTCATCTAATGCTTCATGTGTCGGCATTTGTAGCTGAGCAGCAACATTATTGTTTGAGGACTCTGGCGGACTCAATGGAATCTCATGAGGTCCCACAGAATCCCCAACGCTCTCCAGTGGGTCTTGGGATTCATTTTCCACTGTCCAAGACCAAATTTGGTTATTTCATCAAGTACAATACCATAATAGACCAAGAATGGGATTAGAAACAACATGTTTCCCATAATTGATACCATAACTCAAAGATCACCTATGACAAAGCAGAACTGGAATCTTATGTAACCTAAAACATTTGCATATATGTATGTATCTAAATTCAAAAATATTGCAATCAATCCAATATTATTTGAGATCTGAGAGGCTCACCAGAAGCAGTTAAATCAATAAATGATTCAGCTGACCACTTTTGAAGTTCCTCCTCCATACAAACCAGTTCTGGGCTCTTCTTCTCACTACTTTCTCCATTCTTCTTTATCTCTGTTGGTGCCTTTCTTTCATTGTTGGCTTCTTCTGAATAAACCATAAGAGTTTGCAAATTGGTGGATATAAGTGACAAAAAAAAAGGAGATCGATCAGTGAATCTCACCTATATTTGGGACAGCTTCTAAAGTTTCGTTTTGTAGGTCATCTGCAAAAAGAAGTTTTGGCTTCTTTTGGTCTCCCAAATCAGAGCCATTATTCTTCTCTGTATGTTCTCCAGTATCTGTATCCGCTCTTTCCTTTCTTTTGTTACCTTGTCCGAGTTCATCTGCACAAAAGAAATTTTTAGTAAAACCTCAACAGCAAACAAAAACGCATGAGGAGATGAAATGGAGATGTTCCTCATTTGTTTCTCTAAATTCGTTCTGCATTTCTGAAAATTCTCACCTTTGTACTTATCAAGATCTTCTGTTTCAACTTCGCTGTTATTGTTATTTTTCTTAAGCTCAGCTCCAAGAGATTGAGTGTGGGTGATTGAATGATTTTTCTCAGGTGGGTTGATGTCAATTTGACTACGAAAGTTTCGCTGTCTACTGACTGTAAACTGCCACAGAATTTTGAAGTCATTCTCCATGAGCGGCTTCTCCAGACACAATTTGGCACCTCTGCACAGACATTCTACAATGGCATCTTTGACATGTGCACCCGAAACTGTTATCATACAGAGAAGAGCAATGATTAAAAGCAAGCATCTCTCAGACAGTCAGACTTGTCATGAAAAGATCAAGGGTCCAGAATCAAGGATTAATTTAACTTGTCAGACTGGACATGAAAACATTATCGACAAGAATATGGATTAGAGGCCTGTTTTGCTTACCAACAACCGGAATCTCACAAATCGACCTGATTTTCTCAAGAAGTTCATACTTGTTCATCTCAATCAAGCGGAACTCTGCCAGTACAAGATCAATCTTTTTATCTTTGTTATTGATGATAAGCGGCAAATCATCAGCTCTTGTAGTAGCCACAACTGTGAGATAGAATTAAACATTCCAGGACAACAAACCAGTAGAGGTGCTCAGCGATAACAACAAAATGTGAAGATAGTTTTATCAAAAACATAAATTCAAACACTGGGTGACGATGATATACCTTTATATCCGCATTTGCGTATCATCTCTGACAGATTCGCCAGACATGTCGCATCGCTGTCTAATAGCAAAACACAAATATCATTTGAGAATCTCTCTGTTTCTTCAGTATTTTCCATACGAAAATTCTCTTCGTGATTGACAATAAAATTAATGCTTATAGTCAGAAGCCTCGTAGAAGTACCGAAGACGAGAGACTTAATCGCATAAATACACGCAAAGCGACTTTTACAAGCCAAAAGAAGAAGAATGAGGGGAAAGGCAATCTAATTGGAAAAAGGAATTCGCAAATGTATAAAGAAGTAAATCTGGACCTGGATACACTTCATGCAACAACGAGCCTCCACGTTTCACCACACGCTGCGTTGCAACAGATTCTAGTCAAAATCATTAAATCATTTAAACAACTACCATACATAGAGATAGCCACTGAAATGACAAGTACTTATAAATGTGTTCATCCCATCGATGCAGAGCAGTCGCCAGTTCTTTTATTGGTCAAAGATGCAATATACCAATGTATATGATATTCAGTTCATGCAGGATTGGACAGACTGAAAATCTATCAGTCAAACAAATATATCTTGCTTATGTATGCTTAGTAAGAACTTTAATCAAACGAGACACTTCACACTCACAGTTCGTTTAACCAAAAAATAGCAGAAATTTATTAGTAAACAAAGCTATGAAGACAACTCCGAGTATAAATTGTGCAAAGAACTCTTAAGAAACCAGAAATTGAATGCAAAGATGAAGAGATCGTGCAACACAATTTCAAGCTTGCGACATTTTTTCTTTTTAGTTCTCGCATTTGCTGACAGTAGCAATACGCAGAGAGCATAACTATGGCGATGAGTCAAGCATTATTAGCTTTCAGAATGGGCTCATGTCATCAGTGTCGTGAGTTCATTCTGAAAGCTAGCTATTTTGACACATCAAAGATTTTGCAGCGCAGTGTGTGTTCCCAGTGAATAGTTATGCTGAAGATATGTCTTTGCGGAAATGGGCTGGATATGAGTGTATACATGTTGATGCTGTTTAAGGATTTATGTTCACACTTATAGCACATCTATAGCAAAAACAATAAACAAAGAGGCAAAAGTAGAGTTACAGACAGGGCCAAAAGGCAAAAAGAAGGACTAAAAATCATTACCTTTGCACAGTGATTGCTCAGCTTCACCTCAAAAGGCAGACTAAGTCCTATGCATTCATCTCATTCACAAGCTGTCAACATAGTCATCATGATCATGAACCTAAGATTCATTCTCTTCAATCAGCCCATCTTGTTCTACACATGATTCTGCTGGCTGACCATGATTACCACAAAATCCTATGCCCATGTCCTGTAGTCTGCACGAAGCATCTCAGCACATTTATGGATGTCTTTCACGATATAAAGTTGTTACGGAGAAACAATTGCAGTCAAATAGAAAATCGCATAAACACAAGCATCTGGATGAACCTTTTGGGTTTCGGTGATGGGAACTTGCAGACAAACAGCAACGTAGCCTTGATCACACAATTAGCCCCATAGAGGAGGTATACTGTCAGAAGTGATAGGAACATTCACATGGCTTTCACCGTTTAGCTGAGAACACAACCAAAAATCAGAATTACTCAACAGTCAACATGCAGTGTAAATAAGAAGGTAAGACAAAAGGCTACACAGACAACTTTCGGTCATCTGCTCAATACGTAACACAAAAGCTTTTTAGGTTTATCAACAAAAACAAAGAAAACGAGACCTCATTTTTTACCAATTGAGATAATTTTTGAAAAAAGTAAAAACCATTTATTAGCAGTACCGACTTTAATAGCATCGCCAGGTCTCTGGATCTTGTGACTAGACACAAGAACTGAGTATAGCATAGCTCCAACAAACCTTTTTGAGTTTCAATTATAAAATTATAAACTAACAAGCACATAAGCAGAAGCTCCAAATCTTGCTACACGTAGAGCGAAACATCCTAGGTCCCACATATTTTGTCTTATTCTCTACCAACTAACTTAATTATATATTAAGCAAAAAACTCAGTTCCTTTCTTTCTCTAAGCCTGTCATCATCTTGAGATCTTCATCAAGAAGCTGCCTCTCTCTTTCCATAAACTCACATCAGCCACACATAAATACATCTTAACACTCCTAAGCATTTCACTAGCCCACTCCCGTCTTTCAAGATATTTTCTTTTTGTTAAGACACTTTCTTATCGTCAGTTCAGTGTTTTTCAAGTTCAGCTTCGTACCTGAGCCAAAGAGTGTTTCAGGATGGAGCTAAGGTCGAGAATGCTCAAAGACTGTCTCTTGGAAGATTCCAACTCATGTTCCTCAAACGGGTTCAAATCGATTCCCAGACGGCATCCTCTCAACCCTTTCCCAATGATACCAAAGAGGAAACAATCCAATGCATTGCAGGCTGTGATTAACGCCATCAAGAACCTCCATTCCAACACCATCAAATCCGCTCCATCGGGGATCTTACCAAGGAGCCTTTCTCGGCGGTTAGCAACCAAGAACAAAGCAGAAAACCAAGCAAGCATCACCGTTATTCGAGTCAAAGACATCGTGCGATGGCACTCGTCTAAGGACCTGCATGAGGACATATCACATTTTGAACCTCATCAGTACACAACCAAGAACACGACAACAACCACAGGATCCTCCACCACCAGCGGCACATCCTGCAGCAGTTGGTCTGACTTGGATTTTACATCGGAGTTTTTACCATCATCATGGGGAAGTAACGTTGAGGAGTGCGGTGAAAAACAGAGTGTTAAAAACAACTTACACTGCGTCGGCGAAGATTCTTGCACAGCAGTAATACTAGCCGACACTGAAGTGGGACCTGAGGTAAGAATACTATATTAAGAGAAATAGAAACTCGTACTTATAACATTAATTAATCACATACTTTGACTACTACATGCATAAATAAAGAGAAAACAGAATCAAATCAAAATTAAGAAAGAAATAAAGTGACAATGTGATCTGAGAATAGAGATCTTATGGGTTGACTTTGCTTCAACCGTAAGGTCGCCCATGCTGTCTCTAAATGCACGTGCAGCTGTTTGTTAATATAAATTCACATGAAGACAAAACAGAAGCTGTCTTTGTCCTTGGTACATATAATAGCATGTACCCTTTAATTCCTTTATGACTACGAATCTAACAACTTAATGAATGAGTCTTATAAGAGTAACATTTAACATACTGAAATTATTACCCTATGCACTTTACTAGTTGGATGATTTGGTTGGCCTAATATGTAATGATCATGGTCAGGAGAACTTACAGTGTGAAAAGGAGCACAACAGCCCTGTCTCAGTGTTTGAGATTCAACATGAGGAATATGACGAAACATCAGACTCTTCTTTCAGTCAATGCCTTGACAATGTGGAAAGTGAGTATAGATTTCCTTCATTGCAATCGAAGCAAGTTCTCTTCTTAGATTTTTTCAGACTTCGAAGTTCTGAAACATACGTTATGTAAATGATTTTGCAGGAACCAAACAAAAGCTCATGCAAACGATTCAGCGGTTTGAGTCTTTGGCCAACATTAGTCCTTTCAATTTGGATGAATGGGGCTCAATGGATGAAGCATCTTGCATGGAAGGAGGACAAGAGACAGATACCAAGTATGATGATGATGAGAATTGTGATACTGTTGATAGAGAGAGTGAAGATGAATACAATGATGAGGTTGAAGAGAAGGCAGCACAGCTATGGAACCGAGTCAAAGAAAGACACGCCATTTGGATCCACGAAGAACATCTGATAATGGACTATTTCAGAGATGAATTGATGCAAAGGACAAACTCATTCCACGAAACTCAACACTTTGAGAACCAATTGGTATGCGAGGCAAAAGGATGGTTGCAGGGAAAGAGAGAATCAGAGCTTGAACGCGGAACAAGTGAGCAGAGGAGACAAGCATGTGCTAGAGAAATCGAAAGACGAGACTGGAATGAGAAACAGATAGAGGAGGAGCACGAAGTGGTGGTTACACAGATTGAGGAAGAACTCTTCAGCCTGTTAATGGACGAAACTTTAACAACGCTCTCTACCAAAACTGATTCCAGTCCACCTGAACATCACAAAACAGTAACATCAATGCTTAAGCTTTAGAAATTAGAAAGCAAAAACATTTTTGAATAAGGCTTTGACTTAAAAGCTCAGGTTTTTTTAGCTCTACTTTTGTAAGAATGAAGCAAACGAATAATACAATGTATATTGACCTCTAAAACCATATATATATATATGCCTAATTCATATTTCTGCAAAAAAAGATCAATTTTTAGAAGCTAAATCCATGAACGAGTTAAAAAGTGACCTCATTCGAAACGAGCAAACAACATAACAGAAAATAAAAAGGTTAAACTTAAGAAAATGTCATTCGCAGGAATAATTAAGCAGCAAGCGTGGATTCGCGATCGCAGCCATTGAAATTAAAATCCCTAAATCAAAGCCTATCTATGGGTCTGCGAAACAATGAAGATGGAATTGAAAAATAAACCGATAGAAGAAACTGGAGAAGAAGAAGAAGAAGTAAATTGAAAAAAAAATGGAAAGAAGAGGGAAATAAGTTGGAGACGTTACCGGTGGTCTCTTTCCAGGTTGGTGAAGAAGCTTCCGATATGTTTCTCATGTTTTTCGCTAGTCACTGAATTTATAGATGACTAATGGACTCATTATATTATCTCACGAAGCCCATTGTGTTTTTTAGAGTCAAGGAGCCCAATTGTTTTTCTTTTTCTTTTGATAAGGGAGGAGTCCATTTGTTTTAGTCTAAGGTGAGGAAATTTGGGTATTCGGGTCGGGTTTGGATCGAGTCTTTCGGGTTCGGTTTAGAAGTTTAAGACTGGTTCGATTATACGTATTATTTAAGCTATAGGTTCTCTTCGGGTATAGGTTGAAGAACCCAATAAATAACCAAAATTATTTTGGGTTTCAATATTATTTACCAAAACCTTGTCCAGATATACCCAAACATATATAAAACTATCCATAAAATTATAACAAGTTTTCCTTTATTACAATAATAAAAAACAAGAAATAAACCTTGTTTTTAACTTGTTCCATAATCCAATCATTAAACAATTCACAAACTCAAGTTATCAGTATATATGTCCTCATATGTATATATATGTTCGGGTAATAAAAAATACTCACGGATATCAATTTCGGTTCATGTAATACCTGATACCTGAAATTATTTGAGAACAGAACCCGGGTATTTTACAAGAAGATATGATAAGACCTCGTTTGCAAATCTCAGTCCATGAACTCGATTTCTTTTTTTCTTAAGGAACAAGTTTAACTATCCAATACTGAATATACATCAATTCGGTACTAAATGTATAGTAGATACGAATTTCCTCCGGAATGACTCAGAGAACAGTGAGAGATTAGTAGATAAGATACTTAACTTTTGGGGAGAGACCTCAGGACCCATATGACTTGAAGACTCACACCAGCTCTGAAGTTAGACGGGTTTTGGGTCTCCGGGTCAAGTTTAAAGAAAAAATGTTAAAGTAGATTTCCCTTTCTACTTTGGTTTGAGATGAGTTTAGAATTTAGTTCGATGTTACGAACGTGAATATATACCCAAAACTTGTGATGTATATAAATGCTTATCAATCTCGAATCTCTCTGTTACTGTAGCGTGTAATCCACGTTTGAAGTTTTTGTTCGATTCGATAAATGTTGGAGCCAAAACAGAGACATCAACAAAAACATGGGATCCCAATGAATAAATAGATAAACTCTTGTCTGTCTATAAATAGACTTACATCTTCAAAAAAGATTTGTATAAGTCTCCTCCACTTAAGAAGATATCATTTGTAGCTTCTTACAATGTCGCGACCAATCCCCATTGAAGGTTAAATAATAAACATAATTTTGTGTCTTATCTCTTTAGTCTTTATACAAGTTCTTATAATAATTTTCTCTTCCTCACAGAAATGGTGAGGCTGTTCAAAATACGTCACACAACATCTCACTTGTTCAAGATAGACAACTTCTCTTTACTCAAAAAGCATGGAATCGAAAAGGTCGAATCCTCTGTTTTCGATCTCGCTGGTCACAAATGGTGTGAAGCTTTTTGATCTTCTTATTGACATACAAAAGAAAACAAAGAAACAGTAGATGATCATTAACCTCAATATATCGTTCTCTTGGCTTGTTATGGTAACAGGAAACTCTCTGTGTACCCAAATGGGCATAAGAATGCTAAGGGGACTCATGTCTCCATGTTCTTAGTGAATCAAGTTCCGGTAAATGATATGCCTACATATGAGCTCCTAGTCGTCAGTCAACTAGAGCGAAAATGGCACACCCATGGTTTCTCTCTTTCTCTTTCTCTCTCACTCTCCTTGAATCATATATATCTGTGTGTTTGATGTTGATGTGTTGTTATATGAGCAGGACGAGATGAGTTTGATATAAATCCAGAACCAGCTAGTGAGGGGTTTTTAAGGTTCATATCTCTTGCTGATCTTGAGAGAAAAGGTTTCCTTATTGGAGATTGTTGTATGTTTGGTGTCAAGTTTCATGGGATTGAACCTGCTAATCCCGGAACAGCAGAGTGTTTTAGCTTAATAGAGAAGCCTCTTAACCACAAAGTCACTTGGATGATGAGCAAGTTCTCGTCCTTCAACCCTGGAAAGGCTCATCAGTCTAATGAATTTGTCGTTGGAACCAGGAAATGGTAAATATATATTGATTCCAACGACTTCTTTAAAAAGACACAACAATATACTAATGAAAATGCATCACAATATATAGGAGACTTGAAGTTCATCCAAGAGGGTATATGGATGAAAAAGACAAATCATTTTCTGTGTATCTATCAGCAGAAGGGTTTGTCAACAATGCACCAATGACAAAAACTTACGCCAAGTTCAAGCTGCGGGTATTGGATCAAGTTAGCTGGAATCATGTTGAGGAATCAGGTATATATATAGGATCCATCTTTATTAGGAGGAATTTGTTTTGGAAATTTAGTCTTGTGATGGTAAAATACTAGTAGTAATCTTTTATTTTTGTAGGTTTGAGCTGGTTTGATGCAGAACCTTCGGACCAAAGTGGCTTTGCGGATTTCATGCCTCTGGGGAAACTAAATGAACCTTATTTGGTAAAGGATAAGCTTTATGTGGGAGTTGAGTTTGAAGTCGTTTCTACCACTTATTACTGTTAGCTTCTAGGCTGTAATAAGTCTTATTGTGAGCTAAAAATAACAAGAAATGTTATAATGTATTGAATAAAATGTTGGAGAATGTACCTACTGAGACTTGGAGGTGGAACTACATTGACCTAGTCTTAGCCAAAGTCAGATTTCTCTTTTTTGTCGTTCGTATAAATAATACAGTTTGCTTCCAAGTTTCACTTTTGTCATCAAAGTCAGACTTGCAATTAGTTTTTAAACAAATCTGTCTTGAGGGTAAAAACTGCAGATGAAAATCAACAAATCCAAGCTATAAAAGTAAGAGGATGAAATTGTCGTCACATGATCTCTTCGATGGATCAAAAAGATAAGAAGAAGAAAAAACAAACAATTCCTTGTCAAGCAAGCATCAGATTAAAGAAAAAAGACCTTTATTCTAATTCCATGTTGGACCTTGAGATCTGATTCACACACTTTATGTTTATCAGGAATCTTATCCCAAATTGATTGAATAATTTATGCTGAGAATACATCAAAGACTAGCTATATAATATAAGATTCTTGACGGCATCAAATCAAAGAATCTTGTCTTGAGGGGACCAACTATATTAGTGAACTTTTTGAACATTGGTTATATAACTAGTTTTATTACTTTTGGTACTATACATCAAGTTAATAAAGTTACTAATTTTCCTAGTTACAAACCATATAATAATCTCGACCAATCTTTTTTCACCTTTCAGAGTACAGAGCACAAGTGGTGGTGCTGACGGAACGCTTAGTAGGTGCTGGCGGATACATTCTGGTTCAGCATTTAGTTAATTATCTAAATAGTAGTCAATATTGTAAACTAAAGCTTTACCATGGGAACTCAAACTGGTTGTTGATGAATAAATAGTAGTATATTTGTGTATATATAGTATATACAACATTAATTGTTGATGGTTCTAAACTCGTTGAGACATCTTTACATTGGAGATGGTCTTAGGGTCCTAATCATAATCCCAATTACCAACTCTTGGCCTATTAAAGAAAAGATTTACCAAATGTTGACCCAAATATCGATCCTTTTGTTTTCGGCTTCTTACCCTGTCCGGTTTTTACAGGTTTTGTGTCTTTACCGCTACTCTCTCCCGGGGTAAAACCCGAGAGCCTGCTCACTTTTTCATGGTACACAGCCGGAGGTGCAAGCCTTAATCGAGGCAAGCTCTCTATCTGTACCAATCTCTGATCTTTCTGAAGGTTGGTTAAGATTTCAAACTGCAACGTTGAACAGTGTATTTTTTTTTAGTTAATTGCAAAGAGGTTTTCAGTTTTAGAATTATAAACATCTTACCCGTGAAAGTTGTTGGTTATGAGAATGATCGCTCATTTCATTCTCGTGTGAGTAAGGCGAAGCACGTTGTGAAGACCCGGCGTTTGACGAAACTGTGCTTATCAGTCCATAATCTCGGTAGAACGATTTACCTTTTAAAGAGCTTTTGCTGGTCTTCTTGGTCATACAGACAGGACAGCCTGATGAGGAGACATGAATTGATGACGCCGATGTTGACGTCTCATTCTCTGAAGGTTCACATTGAAGATGTGTTGCGTGGCCACAGTTGAAAACACGTACACGAAGAGCAGAAAATGTCTTGGTGAGAGGGCAACTGCATATACAACAAAGCAAACTTCTGGGTGCATACCCGTGAGAAGCACCTTTCTTAAGTAAGTTCATGGAGTAGAATGTATCATCTTCGATTAAAGACTTTGCAGTATCCTGTCCAGGGGAAAAAAAGGTTTTAGAACATTTGAAGAGAGATCAGTCAACCGATGCACAAAAGTACATGATTAGAGAGAAGCAGCCACGCAGGAACATACTAGTATTCTCCGTTCGAAGCCATATGTTCCAAGCATTCCCAGTATTGTAAGTTTAAAATCACCAAACTCTTGAGTACCATTGTCAGAAAGGAGTTTTGTCATGATTGTTGGAAGACGAACATATCCTATCATTCCTTCAACAATCTCTTTGATAAATTGAGATATGAGCTTTCTCAGGATGTGTGTCGCTGCCGTATCAGATCTTGGAATCCTCCACTTAATTGCAACATCTGATTCATTGACATGACGTTCCAATGATTTAACACCTAAAGAACCTTTGTTTATTCCATCGGTGTTCTTCGGTTCCCGGTATGATTCCATCAAAGGTTCACAGAAACTGCATAAAGCACGAATAGACAACTATGATCATCATTGCCTTAATAGCTCCGAGCGCTCGCTCAGGCTTGTTTATTCCAACATGATATTAATTGCATATGTTTAAGAGTAACTATGATGAGTGTGTTATAAGGATGATAAGAAATCGGTAAGTAGCGATCAGGTGTATGATCAGGCTTACGTGTCAAGGAAGCGAAACCAGAGTATCTCTGACTCCTCCGGATTAAGACGAGGAGTGTTGCGCTGACACAATCCTATACAGGCTTGCAAAACACCTTGTATGTCATGTACCTGAAGGATCACAAACAGCATGAGAGAGAGCCATGTAGAGCACATTTTCTTATTGTCATAAATATGTACGGACCTCTTTCAACTCTAAGGCACTACTGAAGTGTTCCAAGCTGGCTCCTTCGCTAGCACCCAATTTCATTTCTGACATTAGGCATTCCACTGCAATTTCAAGCTCGACATATTTTTCATTGAGTCCAGAGAGTGTAAGTGACAAAGCACTTCCTGCATCACCCACCCTTTCCAAGAGAAATGCTGCTGCATCGACAATTCCATATTCCTGGCAGAGGCGAAGACAGTGTTCCACCCTGTAGCTGTCAAAGGTTTCCAGAAATTTCAAGACGGACTTCGGTTCGTACTTGCATAATAGCTGTTAAAATACACAGAGAATCATCAGTATTGAAGTGATTCAATGATGCCAAATATTCATAAGGGCCCACTAAAAAGGATAAAAAGAAGCAATTAAGAACAAGCCGAGCTAGCAAGCACTATCACTTTTCCAAACAAATAAACCAAAAAAATATCTGTTGTAATAAAAACAATGGGGTTTCAATCTTGCAAATTCTGAAAGATAGTTGGAAAGAGCTATAACATTTGCAAGATGGCGATGAAGAGGGAACATATACTTTGACAGAGATCTAAGACCTATTGCGGACTAAAAGTGTCTCACTGACTTCTGCAGTCACAAAAACCAAAATATTGTTTTCAGAGCTGCCAGGAGAACTTATTTCTATTAGAGAGCAGCCATTTGACAAAGAAAAGATAAGAAATGCATTTGACTTAAAAATATAAGAAAGACTGCAGAGAGAAATTTAATTGAACGAGTCTTCACAAGTGTAGTTTTTTACCTCCACGTAAAGCTCAATCATGTCATCAGTCACATTGACTGGATTATCTTGGATGAATTTGGGAAAGTCATTGAGTCCTTCCAAATAAATCTTCGCCTCTTTGGGTATATCCCTTCTAATGTTTTCACCCGAGCTATCTACAGCTTCATGTTTTCTTAGACGAGAAAAATCAAGACTCCCAGACAAGTAAACCTCAATAACAGTCTTGAGATACAGGAACAAGCTTCTTGGATGAGAATGGAGCTGCTCTTGAATGCGTTTAATGGTGTCTTTCAAATTACAAATAATCAGGAAGAATGCTCCTTGTCTGCAAAATGCCAGACATCCAATATTATTAGTCCACTAGACCTACTCAACAGAGAGAGAGAGAGTAAAATCAACCTAAAGTTACCTGCTCAAATCAAGGAGCTCGGGAATCCTAGAAATTATTGCAGATTGAAAGGCAGTGAATTCATCTCCACTCAACTGTGACAGCATCTTGTTCACATAGCAAAACAAATGTATGGGTTCATCTGCCTCTTTCACGTAGCTATCCAAAGCTGCAACGTACCTTCGATCGATAATATGAATATAGCCACAAACCTGGGGAATTTGGAAACCATTAACAGAGATCAAGGACAACATCCCAAAATAAAGCATTGCAAGCACGCTATAGGGGAATGATGAATGGCTACCAAGAGGATACCTGATAAAAATGTGCTTTCTCACAAAGCTGTGATACATAATCTGCATCCCAATCAGTCTCCGGGACAGCTTTCAGAAGGTTTAGTAATTGGTTCTCTCTCATCTTAGAAGACACGTTATAAGTTGGAAGAATGTGGTCTGATGTTAAGTAATCTAAAATCTGTGCCAATACGCTCTTGGAAATACTCACTCTACCACGTGCTGCATAATATGCAACAAACTCAAATAGATGACTTGTATCCTCCTTGGAAGGCCAATTTTTATCTGATTTTGAATCAATTGGATCGCCAGACTCATTGCTTACGCCCCAGTCGGGAACATGAACTAGAGCATCTACAAGATTCTGGATTAGTATATCGTTGCTAACTTCGGGTAAACTGCCATCAGTCTTGGACTCTACACTTACTTCACCGTACTCCAGAAGGTGACTCTCATGCTTCACCATTTCATTTTCTACAAATGCATATCTTAGGACATCTAAAGTGGCTTCAGTATCCATTTCTAGCAGATGGTAGAGGTTCAAATAATTCAATCGAGATGTTACACATGTACTAGAATCATGGGCATTTGATTTCTCCAGTAGAAACTGAATCAGCTCACTCCTAAGTGATGGCCATCGTGTAGGATTTAGAGTTCCATGTCCTGCAGATAAAACTCCAAATAAGTTTGTGAGAGGAAAATGCCTATATAAAGTTATAGGTCACTGGATACAATAAGGTCGATTGCAGATCATAACATGCAGTGAAACCATAACAGAATCCTACCTGGTGGAAAAGCCAAACCAAGAAAGCAGTACTTTAAATAAACAAGCATCCGGTACCTGAAAAAGAAACAGAGTTAAAAAGAACTCATCATTTATGTGGCCGCAAAATATACCTTAGTTCAGACAACTATATTGCGTCATAAAGGAAATCAAAATTTTCTTACACAACAATAATATTGCAATTAGATATATGCATAGGTGCGCTCTAGGATTAGTTGCATGTTAGGTAGAAATGAATGAGCAGTTTGAATTCTAGGCTCTCGAGTTCAGTTTTGCATGTAAGGTTTTATTCAGCCAGAACAAAGTACAACGACTTAACATAACATACCCAATGGCTGTAGCCCTTTGTTTCTCACTGTTCCGTAAGACAATCAAGAGTTCCTCCAGAGGTGACCTGAAATCATCCAACCCTTTGTTGAAAAGATAGAGCAAGGCCCCATAAAGCCCATGCTCACGGCAAATTCTGACTACCTAAGTGTCAATGAGGAAAACATCAAAATTCAACCATAATACTAAATCAACACATCAACTTATTGAAGAAAAGGACCGAACAGAACACGTGAAATTGTCTACAAACGTGACCTGATTGAAATCCAAGGAAGAAATATCCATGTGCAAAACACACTGCTCAATTCTTTGTAGCCATCCTTTCCTACTATAATGTTCTACCAGCGCTTGCATGATCTGAGATGAAACAAAAAAATCATAAAATAAAATACAACGGCACTCTTGAGGAAATCTTATAATTTCACAAAAGATACCTCTGGAGGAAGAGATCCGAGCATATCCCTTAAAATATAAGGCTCCAAAAGCTCCAAAAATGTATCTAGTCATCAAGAGAAATTATTATATCTCATTAGACACAAGGAATTAATTGTCATCAATAGATTTAAACAAAGATCAAAGTACCAAACTGAGGTGGAAAAGGAAAGCAGTTTCCAAAGAACGTTTATATCTTACTTACTAACCTCAAGGAATCAAAATATTATACTCAGCATTGCAATTTATCCATATGAAAGTATTATGCTGTTTCATTTAGCAAACTATACAATTACTCTAAACCATTTACAGAAGAACTAAACTAAAAGTAATGGAGAACATACATGCAAACACACAGCACAACACGTATGTGTATGTATTATAGAAATCGGCATGCATAAGAAAAACACCAACCCAAAGGAGATACCAAAATAAGATATTTCAAGATCGGTGGACCAAAGCTCTCTAAGGATTTAAAAAAATAAAGATACAGAATCAGACAACCTATAGAAAAGTAGTTACTATCCTATCGTAGTAACATCTTTTAAACAATTATTATATAGTTGGAATGATACTGACCCCTGTTCCTTAATAAAATGTAGCACAAAAAAAAGGAAGTTGATGGTAATACATCTAGATGTGAAAAATATACCTCTTTGTTGTACAGCAACAAATCTGGAAAATATCTCATCAAAGAGCAAATCCATCCTGTTAATATGAACACAGAACTCAACGGCAACACCACCAACACGATTGTATTGTTCTTCTATCTCTAAATTGACATTATTGATTCCACTACTTGGCTCATGAGTTACTCCATTGTTTTCAATCTGATTGGAAAATGCTATTGAAATATAAGAAAATACTTCATCTACATAGGAAAGTAGCAACTCTGCTAAACTGGGTGCTATGGCTTCCCTTATGGCATCCACAGTTTTGGGGAGGTCAACAACTCCATGAGCTTGACCATTGAAGAGTGACATTGCCATGTTAAATGCACCCATCCAGTCACCTCCTCTCCTTAACACATCAACCCGCTCCTTCCACGGCAAAAGTCTGGAGATAACAAGATGTGCAGTCCCGAGAATGTACACTGAAGCCCCTCTGACACCCATAGAGTTGTGATAAGCTTTCTCAGGATTTCCAAAGACATTAGTAAAGTACGTATGATAGGAAATCAGGTCATTCCCTGAAGAACCAGCCACTGAAAAGTTTGTCTGGTGAATTACCACACCATCTCTTGTGAACAGATACAAATGGCCCGTCACAGTTGGGATCACCAGCAACTGAATATGCAGAGAAAAGCCGAAAACTCATGAATATGTATTTGCTTAGAAAAAACTTATATCAGTATACACACCTGGTCATCTAGCCAAACAACACCAATAGCTGGGCTGTCAAGTGACCATTTGGCATATTCCTTTATGTCTGATTTTACCAACTTGGCAACCTGAACTCGACGATCCCAGGCAATGACAAGAAAAGAAACCCTATCTTCTGCCTCCTTCGAATAATTTTCTGCAAAATTTTACCTACGTAAAACAGTACATGTAAAGTACACAGTTATACCAGGAGAAGAATTACCTGTTGAGCGTCTCCAGGCAGTGTATGGCATGGAACCTTCCCGAACCCCTTCTGGCCTAGGAAGTTGTGCATACACCTCCAAATTTGGAATGAGCTTTACCTGACAAAAACAGAAAAGGATCATTTCCAGAAGCGTAACCAGTAAATTGACTATGAACAAATATCTGGAATATTTACCACTAGTCCAGTTTGATAGGTGGCAAATATGACAACACCTTCTTCCACCGAAGTTGAATCCTCATTAAAGAGCTTCCAAGTCGAACCAACCCCAACAACACCTCCCATCATGCTACTTATACTGCTGGATGGAACTGCAGAGTTACCCCCCTTAGAAGACACCAAGGAGCTTCCAAAATTTTCATCAGGCAAAGGTGATGCCGAGAGGACTGTTCCATTTTTTTGTCCATCGAGAAGACACTGATGCAATTAAAATAAGGTGTACAAACCCATTCCTCAATGTTAGTAAGGCTGAACAAGAAACCAGTAGAACACATACACAAAATCACAAGCAAAAGCAAATATGATCTTACAGAATACTAAATTTACCTGCGTTTCCACCGTATACATGTTCAACAGCCGAGCATAAGAAAAACTGTGTTTAAAAACAACACCCTTAGTATCACTTGTAATAACTTTAAATTGGCGAGAACCCTGAGAATCCCGGCCTAGAAAAAAGGCATATACTACTGGTGCAGTATGTTCAGTGATCACTTTTGCTATCGACGCTCTCTGCATGTCCCAAACTGTAACATGTCCATCACCATAACCTGCTAGCAGAAGGCTCCCTATCTGATTGAAGCAAACTGAGGTAACCGGGGACTGGGACCTTTCTCCTTGTAAACCAAGCCAAATCATCTAAAGATTTGTAAACATAGTTATTAATAATATGAGCATATATCTACCCAGGTAAGGTTATAATAAACTCGTGTACAAATAACCTAGAAATGGACAAAAGTAATGATGTAAAAGACAACCTTTGATTCCATTTGATCTGCATGATCAGAAGAATATTTACTTGGTACAACGACAATGACCCCTTTGGACGTACCCACTGCAATGTAATTCAAATGAACAGCCAAAACCTGAGGAGAACCATGGTCTCGCTTAAATGCCTGCGATGAAATGGTCCGGCTGATGACATTGTCAGCATCAACATCAAAGTAACCTAAATTCGTGGAACCGATCTTAACACCCTCAAGTCTCATTGGCTGAGCAGCAGCCCCTTCCTCCCAATGCAAACCAGTATATGCTTGTTTCTTCTCAAACTCTTCAGCCAGCACAAGCTGCTTCCTAAAAGATTGCGATTTTAATCTCTCTCTTTTACTCATCCTTTCATTTTCCAACTCAGCAATCCTCTCTTCTACAAGCTCTGAAATGCCAGACATTGAGCTTCCATCATCAGGAATAAAAGCATCACCTCCCTCTTTTTTAGATTCCGGTATAATTATATCTGATTTATCACTCTTAACATCTCCAACACTTGATTCCTCATCATTGCTTACCTTAGCATCATCGCACTTCCCCTCAGAATCAGTCAAATGTTGAGATTCTGAAGACTCTACCAAAGAAGCGACTAACATTGTCTCATCTGTGTCGTCATCAATAGCAGCATTTCCGGCTTCCATTGTGGTCTCCGCTTCTTTCTCTGTAGAGACGTTTCCTTCAGAATCAAAACCAGAGGAAACAGTGACTAAGTCAGGGTTTAAGCTCTCAGTAATATCACTAGCTTGAACTTCCATTACTTTAGCTTCGTCTTCTAGACTTGCAACACCAGAAACTCCATTATCCTCATCCTCCAGCAGAGATTCTCCACCAAAAGAACGAAAATCATCAGCAGAAACGGATCCAGCAGCAACTCCAACAGAATCTCCATTAGAAGAAAGTACTTCGTGATCATCTTCCTCTTGATTTGAAACCTGCAGCAGCAATTCACTACTTGCACTGCTAGCTCTCCTTGACTTGATAATAGCAGCGTGTGGTGTAGGAACCAATCTAGAAGCAGCCACAGCCGCAGCAAGCGCAGCACCAGGCTTCACATTCGACCTTACTCCTGCCAATAGTGAAGGCAAAGGCAACTGTCTCAACGAAGAAGAAGAAGTCGAATTTCGCCGCGTCGGAGGAAATCCGCGATGCAATTCAGATTCAGGTCTCAATACAGCAACGTTAGTAAGGGCTTCTGATAAGCGGCGATTCGGATCGTCTTGTTTCCGCCGGTTAATTGACGGTGGTGAGGAAGGAGGAGAAGACGAAGCCGATGAAGAACTGGAGGCGTTGAGAATTTCGTCGACAGTACGGTGAGGAACGGAGGAAGAATCCAAATCGGAATCGGAGTCTGAGTCCGATACGAGGAACGAATCGAGATCAAGTTCCATGTGCGACTTCTTAATAGCCGTGAACTTCAAAGTAGCCGTTTGGTATTATCAGAACTCTCTGACTGACTCGACTCCGAACATTCTCCGCCGGTACTAACCGACGTTCTAATTTCAGCTAAAACGAGTCCATCACAAGAAGAAAAGAAAAAAAAAATGAAAGCCTCTGGATTATGCAGAAGGTTCAATTTTTACTTTTTATACATTTGACAACATTAGTATAATCAGTAAAAAACTTACAAAACTTCTGAGAAACCATGGTTCATGAAACCTGCGTATCCACTGAATTATCAAGTTGTAACAGATGTTCATATCTTTCCTGATTTTTTGTTCTTCTTTTCTATTTCAAGATCAAATTATAAATAGACTGAGATTTGGTAGGAAAGAAGACGCAGCTGAATCCAAAAGTCAAATTCAATAAGCTCCAATGCATTTTGAGCATAAGATAACTCTCATGAACTACAAAGAAGGTCGTGAGCCAATTGCTAACTCCAGTACATGATATAAGAGTAAACTGTAGTAGTGTCGAAATGACAAAACTTAAAATCTCAAAGCAACTAAAGCAATAGAACATATGAAACGTAAAATGAAAGGAGACAACTAATCGAACAAGCCGAAACCAAGATCTCCATCACTCTCTTCTGCGGGTTCGTCCTACAAACAATTAAACAACATAGAGAGTATCAATAAGCAAACCTAGCTAAAAGATATAACAATATAATGTTTTTGTTTCTTTAAATTTGTACCTTCTTCTCCTCCTTAGCAGGGGCAGCAGCAGCAGCTCCTCCAGCAGCAGCAGGTGCGGCAGCAGACACTGGGGCACCGCCTCCACCACCACCAGCACCAACATTCATGATAAGGTCTGTGACATTTCTCTTCTCAGCCATCTTGGCGAATAACATTGGCCAGTAAGACTCAATCTCAACACCAGCCGCTTTGACCAAAGTCGCAATCTTATCAGACTATCAATAATAGGGTTAAGGATACCTAACCCAAACATTGAACCTACATATCAAAACTAATAGAACAAACACGTTTCTTAAATCCAGTAAAAAAGAATCCTAATTCCTAACCCTAAACCAACAACTTTGCAGATAGGTCATTTAACACATGCCCAACAATTGAGTGTGCCAAAGCAAACATGAATCTTGGTACTGACTATTTCATCAAAAGAGAGCTCCATAAACCTAAAATAAACACTCACACCATGTTGTCTCGATAATGAAAAGGATCCAACCAAAACAAGATATAGCGACAACAATAGCTAGGACATGAGATTCAGAAAATGTCAAGAGATTTAAGGATACAGTGATGGCAATGCCCTCGTCTTCAAGGATCATAACAGCGTAGCTGCAAGCAAGTTCTCCGACTGTCGACATTGTCTCTGCAAAACCAAGTAATCACAAAAACCATAAACAACAGATTCAAATCTCAACAACAACAAGAAATCAAACGAGAAATTTCCTAAATAGCCACTAAATTTACTAATATATGCTTATCGTACGAGCACAATAAATCCGAAGATTGGTGAGAAATCTGTAACGAATAAGCCTTTAGGTGTTGGAAATGTTTGAGGATCGAGAAAAATACCTCAGACTACGATTATGAAGCTTCGGCTCAAATTTCTTTGGTGGCGATGATAAATAAACCTAATCTCCAGAAATATTGGGCTGGGAATAATCCTTGAAAGGCCCATTGGAAACTTTTCACTTATATACAATTGGGCCTTTGATAAACAAAAAAAAAGTAGGGTTTGATGTAAGGAAGCCCAGATGAGAGTGTTGTTGACCAGATGTTTGACTGTTAAATGTAAAAAGGCCACGTGTATGGTTGTAGGGAAGAAATGGACTACCGTGGTCCATCATGCACCTGATGATGTCTCTGTCTGACTGGCTCCATGCACGTGATAACACGAGACTTCACCAGTTCGTTTTAAAAAATTTCTTCTTTTTTTAGTTTGTTATTTATTGGCCAATAAGCAAAGCTTGAAAGCTGTCATTTTCGACTTAAATCATTGGTCTGGTTTAATATGCTTAATAAATATATGATAATGATATCCAGCTTTTTCCTAAGGTAAAAGATGAATAATTGGTTTACGCATTCGATGGTTTAAACTTTATTAATTTTTCAAAACATGAATCACAATCGTCATTCGTCAGTATTGAAAACATAATAACCTTACGCTCACAAGTTTATATTTGAAGGTATATTCAATAATCATGCGTACGTATAATAGGGTTCGTCCGTATGCATAGATCATAGCTAGGTGCCTAGGTCTGTCTACATTGTTTGTTCGTCTATATATTTATGCTTATATATAAAAAAAATATATATATATATATATATATAAAAACATGTATTGTATACACTTTGTACATTTATATGATACTTATTAAAATCATATTTAAAAAAGTAAACTAGTAATGATAGTTTAATGTTATTGTCGATCTAATAAATATATATATATATATATATGAAACATATAAGCATATATCTTATTATATAAAGTACAGTTTTGAAAGTTACTAACTCACGAGATCATGACACGTGTCAGGTCTATCATTGAGATGTTGACATATGTCAAAAAAAATTCTTTAAAAAATAAATAAACATATTTACATATACTAATTTATATTTCTATATCTAAAAATTTAACTTATAATTTTATTAATTAAAAAGGAAAACTAACAATAAGATGGAGTGTATAGAATTAAATTGTATTTGTATTGAAAATTTGGATTGTATTTGAATTGTATACAATCGAATTAAATTGTATTCTATTATGATAAAAAATAATATTTAAATTGTATTGTAAAATCGAAGTTGTAAGATTAAAATTTATTTTAAAGAAATACTAAATTAAATACTGAAAAAAATATGAGTTACTATTTAAAATTCAAATATCATCAATAAGTTGGAGTGTATAGAGTTAAAAGGCAGTTTATTATGATAAAAGAAATAGTTAAAATGTATAGTAAAATTGAATGTATATGATTGAAATTTTATTTAATTCAAAAATTACTAAATTTAACATTAGAAAAGTGTGGATCACTATTTACCATTCAAATTTTAAATATTATCAATACATATTTGAATAAATTTATATCTTAGGCGGGCCTTATCTAGTATATATATATATATATAAGTAGAATAATATTCATGCATATCTTAAGAAAACCCAAAAATTAGAATGTATGAAATATAATTGCATAATCGAACCAAGGGAAAGAAGAATTGTTTTGCATAATGAAATAGAATTAGTTTATATTGTATTTGTTTAAAATTAACTCTCAAAACAACAAAACTCTATCTTTCAATTTAACAGCAACAAATCTTCTAGAATTGAATGTACAACAAATGCAAGTAGGTACATGATATAATAATAATAATGTGATATAACTAGTTTAGTGAAATGAGTTAAACAAAAATAACAAAATAAATGAAGTGGAGAAAGTAAATGAAGAGGAAGAGTCATCGCTGTCATGGTCGCAGTTAAAGAGGTGGTCAGAGTCAGAAGTCTCCCTTAAGCAACCTTCCAAATTTATTGACATTTCTGTTTCCCAAGATCCACCCACCACTCTCCTCTCTCTCTTCCTCATTTCTGCGCAAGAATCTAAACCAAATCTCTCATCCTCTCTTCTATGTCCCAAAACAGGAACATAACTACTACTACTACCATGTCTTGACTCTGTTGAGAATCTTAAATCCTACCTAACCTCCAATGGGTAAGAAGAGCGGTTCTTCTTCTTCTTGGCTCACTGCCGTGAAACGAGCTTTCCGATCTCCCACCAAGAAAGAACACAACAACAATGCTCATGGTAATGAAGTCGACGAAGATGAAGACAAGGTTCGTATACTTTCTCTAGTCTCGAGATCTTGCTTCTTAATTCTTGTTTTTTTATTCACATGCTCTGTTTCTTGTTTCTCTGTTTTGTATATTACTATAATTCATATGCTCTGTTTCTGCAGAAGAAAGAGAAGAGACGTTGGTTATTTAGAAAATCTACGAATCATGACTCTCCGGTGAAGACCTCCGGCGTCGGAAAAGACGCTCCGGCGCAGAAATCCACAGAAACAACGACGATCATCAACCCAACCGTTTTATCCTCTGTTACAGAACAGAGGTACGACGCATCTACACCGCCGGCCACCGTCTCCGCCGCATCGGAAACTCATCCTCCTTCGACAACGAAGGAGTTACCAAATCTTACAAGACGTACTTATACCGCAAGAGAAGATTACGCAGCTGTTGTAATCCAAACTGGTTTCAGAGGCTATTTGGTGAGCAAAATTCTCCCTTAACTACATTTGATTAATTAGTAATCAAACAGGTTTTGGATTTAACTTTGAATTATATAGGCAAGAAGAGCATTAAGAGCATTGAAAGGGCTAGTGAAGTTACAAGCACTAGTGAGAGGTCACAATGTGAGGAAGCAAGCAAAGATGACTTTAAGGTGTATGCAAGCTCTAGTTCGAGTCCAATCTCGTGTGCTTGACCAACGGAAACGCTTGTCTCACGATGGTAGTCGCAAATCTGCCTTCAGCGACACTCAAAGTGTGCTCGAATCTCGTTATCTTCAAGAAATATCAGACAGAAGATCCATGGTGAGTGATCTCTATAAGTTTCAGAACACCATTGTTGCTCTGTTTCAACGACCATTTTTGCTCTGTTTCAGCAATCAGCTATATAAAGCTAACATTTTGAAATGCCTTTTTTGTTGTTGTGTAGTCAAGAGAAGGAAGTAGCATTGCGGAAGATTGGGATGATCGACCACACACGATTGAGGAAGTGAAAGCAATGTTGCAACAAAGACGAGACAATGCGTTGAGACGTGAGAGTAACAATAGTATATCACAAGCTTTCTCTCACCAGGTAATAGATATGAATTCATATTAATCGTTTGTTTGTTTTCGGTAATTTGATTCGTTTCGGTGTTTGATTTCGGTGAAAGGTTCGGAGAACAAGAGGTAGTTATTCTACAGGAGACGAGTATGAAGAAGAGAGACCGAAATGGTTAGACAGATGGATGGCTTCTAAACCGTGGGATAAACGAGCTTCAACGGATCAAAGAGTACCACCGGTTTACAAAACCGTGGAGATCGATACTTCTCAACCGTATTTAACCCGCGGTAACTCGAGAACCGGTGCAAGTCCAAGCCGTAGCCAAAGGCCTAGTTCACCATCAAGGACCAGCCACCATTACCAACAACACAATTTCTCATCAGCTACACCATCTCCGGCTAAATCTAGACCGATACAAATTCGATCCGCTAGTCCGCGGATCCAAAGAGATGATCGGTCAGCGTACAACTACACATCAAACACACCTAGCTTGAGATCTAACTATAGTTTCACAGCAAGAAGTGGTTATAGTGTTTGTACCACTACTACTACTGCTACAAATGCTGCATTGCCAAACTACATGGCGATTACGGAATCTGCTAAGGCTAGAATCCGGTCTCAGAGTGCACCAAGGCAACGGCCTTCAACACCCGAGAAAGAACGTATCAGTTCAGCTAGAAAACGGCTTTCGTTTCCAGTTCCACCGCTGCCGCAGCAAATGGATGGTCAGAGTTTAAGGAGTCCAAGTTTCAAGAGTATAGGTGGCTCACAATTGGGTGCATTGGAACAACAATCAAATTACTCTTCTTGTTGTACTGAGTCTCTTGGTGGTGGTGGAGAGATATCACCTGCTTCTACTAGCGATTATAGGCGATGGTTAAGATGATTCCATAATCCAACCAAATCAACCGGTCATGATTTTTTTCCTCCCTTTTTTTTTTTTGTTATATATAAATAAAAACAATTTGACAAAAAGAACCATAACTTTTTCAGTTTTTATTGATGATCTTTGAGATTGGTGTGTAATTTTGTTTGTGTTTATGTTTGTGTGTGTGAATTTGTAGCTTATAATTGGAAGTGTTTACTAACTAATCTCTATATAAATATGTATGCTCATATTTTTATCTATAAATGTTGCAATTAGGATGTGAACAATAGTTTATCAATCTGTCATGGTATCTTTGTTAATTATATGGAATCTTTTTAGTATAAAATAACGAAAATTTTCACTGGCCTTATTTGTTTTTACATGCAAAGTGAAGTTGTTAAGAAAACCATAAAAAAAAGCTGCAACTTTGCAACTTGAGATCCACGAGCAAGGAACATTACCCATGTGACATGATTCCTACATGATCAGTCTTGTCTTCTACGTTATACACTACTACTCTATATCCACCTAAATATAAATTAAATGCTTCTGAAATGGAATAATTTTAAAACAGCACGTAGTTTTCATATCACCAAAGAAAACGGCAGGGCTGGCAAAATCACGAATTTTTTAAACAGGTATAATAAAGAACTAGAAAACACTAGGCCCAATAAAAACAGTGGGCTTAAAAAGCGTTTTGATTTAGGGTTAATGTGTGCGTAACATGTGATCATAGCCCACGAGTGGGTAAGGAGTGTCTTCATCTTCTTCTACCGGAGATCGAGAAATAGCCGACGAAGTTTTGTTTTTTGAGTAAAACAGTATTCGTCGGACAACCGAAGCGAAATCCCTAATTTCCCACAACACGAAATACCAATTTCCCCAATTCGAAAACAAACACGGTCTGGTATGCCGAGAAAATTCTCCATTTCTACTTTTCTTATACATTTGTTTTGGTTGTTTCATATAAATACTTCTCATCTTCTTCGATTTTGTTACCCTCCCCCAAACAATATAAAAAAAAAAGGATAAACCCTAGTTTCTTTCTCAGACTGTTTCAAGTTCAGATTTTTATTTCTGAGCTTAACTGGTGAGTAATTTGCTTTCTGGAGAGATGTGTGAGTTACGATCTCTAATTTCATTGGTTGCTTCGGTTATGGCTTGATTCTTCTCTCTGTTATCAATTTGGATCTGGAATCATATATATACATACACAAAAACTCTGCTCTTTTTCAAAGTTTTGATTTTTATCTCATTTGACGCTTGTTTCGTGATAGCAATGAACTACAATTCTTCTGTATCTCTGCCACTAAAAGAACCTGAATTTAGTTTGAACCATCCTTTCTTCTCCACATTTTTTTAAACGAAAAAGAGCAGTTCTCATATCACCCATTATAAGCTTTTTTTTTTGGTGTATGGTCCTATAGCATTTTTTTAACAGTGATTACCTGAGCTTCGTGGTTAAAAAAGAGTATGGTTATTGGATGACCAGATGTCAGACGCAAGAGATAATGATGACCGTGTGGATTTCGAGGAGGGTAGCTACAGTGAGATGGAGGATGAAGTGGAGGAGGAACAAGTAGAAGAGTATGAAGAGGAGGAAGAAGAAGATGATGATGATGATGACGTTGGCAATCAGAATGCCGAAGAACGTGAGGTGGAGGATTATGGTGATACAAAAGGTGGGGATATGGAAGATGTTCAGGAGGAAATAGCTGAAGATGACGACAACCATATTGATATTGAGACAGCAGATGATGATGAGAAACCACCATCTCCTATTGATGATGAAGATAGGGAAAAGTATTCCCACCTTCTTTCACTTCCTCCTCATGGTTCTGAAGTTTTTATTGGTGGGCTCCCAAGGGATGTTGGAGAAGAGGACCTGAGGGATCTATGTGAAGAGATAGGCGAGATCTTTGAGGTTCGAACTGCAATAATCTTTGTGTTTCATGATATACTCTTTGTTGGTTCTGTATTTACGACTGAATTTTAATTCCTTTTCTATTAGGTGAGACTGATGAAAGATAGGGACTCTGGTGATAGCAAAGGCTATGCTTTTGTAGCTTTCAAAACCAAAGACGTTGCACAAAAGGCCATTGAGGAGTTGCACAGTAAAGAGTTTAAGGCAAGCTCAACTGCTAACTGTAGCTTAAGTTTATCGGTCATTGCTAGTTTGCATTTTACTTATAACAATTTTGTTTAACCTATACCTAATTTTTGTACAGGGAAAAACCATAAGGTGCTCTCTTTCCGAAACGAAGAATAGGTTGTTCATTGGTAACATACCAAAGAACTGGACTGAGGATGAGTTTAGAAAAGTCATAGAGGATGTTGGTCCTGGAGTGGAGAACATCGAGCTCATAAAAGTTAGATGACTTAATCAATCTGATTGCCATGCTTGATCTTACTTAATTGCCTTACTAATTATCTTCTTGTTACTTGTAGGACCCAACAAATACCACTCGTAACCGTGGTTTTGCATTTGTTTTGTACTATAACAATGCATGTGCTGATTATTCAAGACAGAAAATGATAGATTCTAATTTTAAGCTTGAGGGTAACGCTCCAACTGTGACTTGGGCAGACCCAAAAAGCTCTCCTGAGCATTCTGCTGCTGCTGCTCAGGTATTATTTAAATAGAGGGTTTAGTCAATCTGCACAAAAACCTCTCTCCTGGCAAAGTTGGCACTTTTTTGACAATCTCTTTTGCGTTATATACTCAGGTGAAAGCCCTTTATGTCAAGAATATTCCAGAGAATACCTCAACAGAGCAGCTAAAGGAACTCTTTCAGAGGCATGGAGAAGTGACCAAAATCGTTACACCTCCTGGAAAGGGTGGAAAACGTGATTTTGGGTTTGTCCACTATGCTGAAAGATCTAGTGCATTGAAGGCTGTCAAAGATACCGAGAGATATGAAGTCAATGGTAAGTTTTTTTAGTCATCTAGAAGACAGCTATTGAGTATTATGAACGTTATGCTATCAATTTGTCTCTAATGGCGTATGTTTTTTCGTCTCAAGAGATGTTATTGAGTAACACATTCCACAAACTTGCAAACTACAGGTCAACCACTAGAAGTTGTGCTTGCTAAACCCCAGGCTGAAAGGAAGCATGACCCTTCTTCTTATTCTTACGGGGCTGCACCTACTCCTGCCCCCTTTGTGCATCCCACGTTTGGTGGTTTTGCTGCGGCTCCTTACGGTGCTATGGGTGCCGGTTTGGGTATTGCCGGTAGTTTTAGTCAGGTATATATGTTTCTAAGAAAGAGCTGTTTGTCATCCTTGACTAGTCTTATCAGCCATTGTTTTGTGTAACGTTTGGTTTTAATTTTGCATTGAGCAGCCAATGATCTATGGTAGAGGAGCAATGCCAACAGGGATGCAAATGGTTCCAATGCTTCTTCCCGATGGCCGAGTTGGCTATGTTCTGTAAGTCGATGGTTCTTGTAAACAAATTTGTTGATCCTTCTCTATTGATTCATATTTACTTTCGCTTAATAAATAACCAATATGGATTGCTGTGCAGGCAACAGCCTGGTATGCCGATGGCAGCAGCACCACCACAACGACCAAGAAGAAATGACCGGAATAACGGCTCAAGCGGAGGGTCAGGCAGAGATAACAGTCATGAACATGATGGTAACCGAGGAGGCCGAAGGTACCGACCCTACTAGTAACCATAGAGAAAAATAAGCAAGTAGAAAAAGAAAAGGAGAAGTGTATTGGGATTTGTTTGTAGTTTGTTTTTGGAGAACTTTAAAAAGCTCTCTCTCATGTGTTATAAAATATGAAATCGAAACCTTATGGTTTCTGGTTTGATATGGAGACTGCTGGGGGGATAGGATTGAGTGATTCGATCTTTAAATTATGAGACTTTTTAGTTTTTTCTCTTCTGAATAATACTCTTATCAATTATCCATCAGATTTGGTGTTTTTGCTTTCCCTAGCCCTTGTGCAACGTTGTTTACTTATACAACAAGTTATCACTGGGTCTCATCACATAACATTACAGTCTGAAGATGTCAAACGAACTTAGACTTTCAACAAGAAGCAAAGAAATGAATCAAATCAATTACAATAATACAACAACAATTGGCAATGAGAATTCTTTTTGAGTAGAGAGTTATCTACATTGGAGTGCAGTTGAAGGCTGTTTCGAATATGATTGATTGATTTTGTTTCAACTTTCAATCAAGGGTCGATGTCAGAACAAGTTGGAAATTCAAGGCCTTCAAGGGAAGTTATGTTATCGATATCGTCTTTAGAGTACAATGGGAGGAGCCAAAACGCCTTCTTCTTCCCAAAAACCTTCACAAGATGAAAACAAAGAGTTATATATTTAATTAACTAACAATCCATGGAATGATGAAAACAATAAAATCTCACCTGCTCGAAGTTTTTCTTCTTTCCTAAGTCATATTTCCATCTGACTTCTCCATTTTTCTCATGAACCTAAAAAAATAAGACAATGATTCAGAGAAGAGACTCATATTTTCAAGACTTAGATTGTTTGTGAAAGCAAGAACATAAAAGATTTACCTCAACTGAAGTAGTGTTGGATGAGAGAAGAGAAATATGCATGACTACGAAACAAAGAAGGCTGAGAACGAACGCAAAGTTAAGAACTGCATCAAGGGGATAGAATCTGTAAGAAACATAAAGACGGAAAATGAGACCCAGAAAAAAGCTAAGCACTTTCTGGGAAAAGGAAAACGAGAAAAAGAACCGTTTATACTCACCGAATGCCAGAACGAGAGAGGCCAGTTTACCCGGAGAAGAAGAATGCTTTATAGCTTGGCTGAAGAATTCAATGAAACTAGGAAGCAAGACAATAACATCCAACATTGTCTCAAGAAAAGTATAGAACTACAAATTAAAAAAAGAGGGTGAAGAAATCAGCAAATCAAATAATCCCAATGCTCGCTTAAACCTTTTAAGAACCATAAGAGACTACAATGGAAATGAATATTTACCAGAAAGAGAAGGAAAAACTTGTAATTGCGTGCTCCAACACAGTTTACAATCCAAACACAATGATGATCCATCTTAAGAACACATCTTTGACCTACATAAGGAAACAAAGAACCGAATAAAGCTTTCTTTCTCTATCAGTAGAAACACAAGCAGAACATAGTATAAACAAATCAGATTTCGCCTTACACACAGAACAATGATGGCAACGAGGCGGCTTAACATTCCGGCATTTGGTACAGTAACCTAAAGAGCCAAAAGCTCCTTGATCTGTCGAAGTACCAGCCTCCAAACTGTCACCACCTCCCATTTCTCTTCTGAAATGCTCAGGAACAGAACCTGGGTCTGTAAAAACTGTTGTGAAGTAGCTCCACAACAGCATTATCAGCTGCAAAGAACCAAGCAAATCAGAAGTATAATTGTAAACCTAAACTCAGGGAGCCTAAACATTTACTAACAATCAATGGTCTAAACAATGATTATGTATCTACACTGCTTCATGCTTCATAACTACATTGCATTTCTCATTCTCTTGGCTACATAAGTTTCATGCCACATCCCTAAGTTTAAGGTTTAGGGGTTAAGTAGCAGAAAACCTAGACTTACAATTCCAGAAACAAAACCTAATCTGAAATTATGAGACTTGGAAATTACCAGGAAATGGAAAACAAAGATGATTAAGGCAGCGAGGGCGGATAAAGCTCCATGGTCTCCGCGGATCAAGATCGGCCACCATGTGCTAACTACGACGGCGTAGTAAGATACACCAACGACGGCGACGACAAGAAGGATCATGAAATAGCCGAGGACTTTCAGACCGGAGCAGAACCGGAAAAGGTTCATCTCCAGCCTGGTCAAAGGGAGAATCCGGACAATTCTTCGAGTCCGAGCCGGGAACAACCGCCGTAAAATATCCGGAGCCACGGTGAGGGATCGGAGTTTGCTTGGTTCGGAGGACAACGACGAATCGCCGTCGTGGAGCTGATATTGATACAGATTTAAAGTAACCTTCTTCTTGACACAGAAGCTTTCATAATTCTTTATAAGGCCCATTAACAGGCCCAATAAATAATAACAGCTACAAATGTTGTCTTTTTTTGGTTATCGTAGAGCTGACGAAAAATCAGACAAGGTGCCACGTGTACATTCGGTGGGGGAGACAAATTAATTGGTTGGGGGACTTTTTTGTCCTACGATTTCCCAGAAACCTCGTCGGCGAAATTCAAACAAATCAAAAGTCTTAAATTTAAGGATAATCCAAAATATTCGTTTGTTGAATATTTTTGCATCAGTTTGTTTTGCATTGGGCTCTTAAACCAATTCTATCACTCAGAATTATTGTTTTGTAATAATCGTGAGAAGAAACTTTAGGGTTTCACTGTTTCAGAGTTTTGATTGGTGAATTATAAAAGATGCAGCAATCTCCACAGATGATTCCGATGGTTCTTCCTTCATTTCCGCCCACCAATAATATCACCACCGAACAGATCCAAAAGGTTACTACTTTACTTTCTATATTTTTTGTCTTTCTGTTGTTTAGTCATAATGTCTGTTTATCGTAGCTTTGAAATTGGTTGTGTAATGATGTTTTTGAGTAGTTTAAACTGTTGTAATGAACTTTCCTTCTTGAGTATGATTTGTTTTAAAGTGTCATTGTTTTCCGCTTTAACTTTTTTTTGTTACTGGAATTGGATGTACAATCATGAGTTTGGAGTTTTTTTTTGAGTGAAAACAGAGTATTTGTATGCATATGAGATTTGAAAGCTTAAAATCAGATTGTGAAGATGACATGTTGACACAGTGAGTCACTTATTGCTGCTTCTTGCAGTATCTTGATGAGAACAAGAAGCTGATAATGGCGATCTTGGAAAATCAGAACCTCGGTAAACTTGCAGAATGTGCTCAGTAAGTGTGGGATTCTCGATACCAAGACCGAGCTATGTTAGCTTTACTGATGGTAAATAGAATATTAATAATAAAACATGGTTCTTGCTTGATTCTTTTAGGTATCAAGCTCTTCTCCAGAAGAATTTGATGTATCTCGCTGCAATTGCGGATGCTCAACCTCAGCCACCAGCAGCTACACTAACATCAGGAGCCATGACTCCCCAAGCAGTAAGTTTCTGTTTTGATCAGTTGAAAAACAAAACATTTTGGTTCTTATAGTTTGTGTGTGTTTGGTTTCTGTAGATGGCTCCTAATCCGTCATCAATGCAGCCACCACCAAGCTACTTCATGCAGCAACATCAAGCTGTGGGAATGGCTCAACAAATACCTCCTGGGATTTTCCCTCCTAGAGGTCCATTGCAATTTGGTAGCCCGCATCAGTTTCTGGATCCGCAGCAACAGTTACATCAACAAGCTATGCAAGGGCACATGGGGATTAGACCAATGGGTTTGAATAATAACAACGGACTGCAACATCAAATGCACCACCATGAAACTGCTCTTGCCGCAAACAATGGTAATATTTGGTTTTACAGCAGTTTGGAACTTATTATCACATTACTGATTTTCACCTTCTTTCTCTACCAAAAGCGGGTCCTAACGATGCTAGTGGAGGAGGTAAACCGGATGGGACCAATATGAGCCAGAGTGGAGCTGATGGGCAAGGTGGCTCAGCCGCTAGACATGGCGGTGGTGATGCAAAAACTGAAGGAAAATGAAATAGAGGAAGAATAAGTGATGCTTCTTGTTGATATCAATTAGGTTCTACCTTTCATTTTTACTTTCTTCACGATGATATAAAAAAAAGGTTTTGTCATTTTATGAGTTAGTCTCTGTTAAAAGGGTTCTGAGACAGTTGAGTTTCAGTTCCTAGATGGATGTGGAATGGTTCACATTCACATGTACAATGTTAAATGTTGTTGTATGGTATTAGTGTCACCGGTTCAATTTGGTGTATGAACCGGGTTTAGAATCACGTTTACCTGATAGTTTGCCTCCAGGTTTGTGTGATAATTAATTCCAAGGCTTGAGATGAAAAGTAACAGTTTTAAAAATGTTTACAGAATCAGCGATAACAAAATTCCAAACCAAACAAACCAATAATGTCTTAGAAGTTTTTCTTTTTGGCTCGATTTCATTTATCGTCAAAATCAACAAACCTTACAAAAGTTATGCATCGGGGAAAAGCTTGATCCGAATAATGTGTTACGCATCAACACAAATTATTACTATAACCAGCTAGAGCAATCAGCCGATCCTCAAATCAAACACAAAAGAGCAGATATTCGAAAATGAATCCATAACGAATGAGAACGATGCACGAGAAGGCATCAAAAGTTATTCAGGACGTGACTTGACGATGAAATTCTGGCGACTGATAGGGTTCATGACGACGGGAGGACCAGCAACTCTTGGCCATGCTTGTAATCTCTCTTCAGTCGCAGCACCCCATTCCTTGTTAGTAATAGTTCCTGGTGTAGTACCTGAGAGTTCAAAACAAACCAAACCAAATTTAGCTTTCTGGATACATCATAAGTAGCTTTATAAGGTTTAAAACTTGCCTCCAAAAAGCTTATCATCAGAAATAACTTTGTCACACACGTAAGCTACTACCGCAGATCCCGCAAGGGCACCGATAATGTATGTAGCTCTCGACATCCTTAACCTGAAGTACATAGATATATCAAACATAATCAAGCCACACAAAAGGAGAAAACGAACTTATATCAGATTATAGCTATAGTGTATAGTGGGATTGAAATGAAGTTTCAAGGCATATTCAACCCTAATCAAGCCAATACAATCACATAAAACCATTAGATAATTAAGCTGCTGAATCAAACAATTCAATTCAATTATAGAAGACACAAATCAATAAAAGCATCTGAATGGTGAATTTTTTCACACAATCGATAAAAAAACCGATCTAAGAAACTCACTGCTACCAACAAATCTCGTTTTATTCTTCCTAATCGCGCTAAATAACATATCATCTGCTAGTTTCGAGTTTTGTTTCAGATAACGATTCATAGATCTCGTGAGGACCCAAAAATCGAAACAAAAGGTGAATAAACTACACAGACGACTAACAACAACAACAAATTTATCAAATAGATCTGATAGAATCGGTATTTCACAAAACAAGCATCGATTCGAGAAGAGTGATTTACCTGAATCGATTTCACAGACACGGAGAGGCGCAGGAAATTTTCGAGAAGAATCTCGTTGGTAGATTTTTAGGGAGGAATAGAAGAAATAGCGATTTACGTTTCTCGTCAAACTTGAAATGACCCAAAAGGGGTTTCCGATTGTGGTGTACAAATATTGGGCCATTATGGGCCCATTTCGTTTATGAGATTTTACTCCTAATTGGGCCACACTTGACTATTGGCCCATCTTAATACAAATCATTTCTTTGGGTTAATGAAGATAAAACTTTTTATGAGATTTTATACCAGATTGGGCCATACATGACTATTGGCCAAGCTAAAACAAATCATTTCTTTTGGGGTTAATGAAGATAAATCTTTTTAAACGGATTAAATTTTCTTAAAACAAAGCTTAGAATATATACAGTCAAAAATCTATAAATTAATATTCAATAAATTAATATCTCATTAAATTAATAATTTTCTTCCGTTCTCAAATTGATATTTTAGCCCAAATATTGTCTCTATAAATTAATAAACATGATAATTTATAGAGGTTTTACTGATTAAATTACAATTGCTATTTCAATTTGTAAAAATATTAAGAGTTCCTTTTGAATGACTTTGCTCAAAACGAGGTTTTAGAAAGTGCTAAAGCCTAAAGCTTCAAATGCACATAACACCAATATTTATTCTGCACGCATAAGATTTCTAAAATGATTTCAGTTGTTTTTCTTATTGCGTTTTAAAAACTTACAGTCTATTTATAAAGTGAAACATCTATAAAGAAGAAGAAGACAAACACGTATTTATTGTTAATATTTTTTTTTGTTGTTGAGTACCATATTAACCTAGAAGTTGGAACCGGGCATAATTTTTGCATGTGGCCATTTTTCATGTGATTTACCTATCAGTAAATTTTTGCATAACCGTTACATCGTTGCAGCAGGATTGAAGAAGGGATCATGTGAAAGATAACTGTTTCTGACTTTCTGTCAAAGAAACTTAATCTTAAGGTCGAAACTATATTGTATCATAGGTTATGTATACATAGACACATGATAGTTTGTTGCATAACATATTTTAATTTCTTTTAGAAAAACATAAAACCATGATCATCAAATAAAACAAAACATTTTTGTCTCATTAAGTAAATGCAAAATTGTTTAGTTCTGTTTTATATGTGAATGTTAGATACAGAATGATTACTTTTTCAAGCACAAAAACATTTTTTGCAATTAGTAATTAGCAAACAAAATAAGAAAGATACAATTCAATTGCATTATTGTACCCTTTTCTTCTCTTTGCATTATTGTACCACTTTTTTTTCTCAACATTATTGTACCCTTTATTTTTCTGTGCATTGTACTAATATTTTTTCCCCAAATTAACCAATCAGTGTCTTAATATAACAGTACGTCCAAGAATAATTAATATAAAGCATTGGTAGTTCATTACGTAATTGACTTGATTTGTTAGCAAGCTATCACTGAAGAGTGGTCCTAAATATTATAGGACAAGCGTGTGTGTGTCTATAATTCCTCCGTCTTCTCTATGGTTTTCAAACTAATATTTCCAAATGATCAATTAATGAGTTGTTTCTTTTAAAATATACAGTCTCTATATTGTTTTAGTAAGACAATATACCAAACACTTTGCGCTTTTAGCGAGCTAGTACGTACGTACGAGAAATAAAGTAAAAAAGTAACACATAAACTACGTATCAACGAGATCAAACTTTTGATAAAACAACATTAATCGCTAGAAGGAATTTGATTTTTCTAGTACTTATCAAATAAAACAAAAGGTCGCAAAAAAAAACAAAAATTATTATCACATCCTATGTTGACGTCACAAAACAAAGAAATTGTTATAGGCTTAGGGTTCGGACAAGTGTGGTCCTAAGCCTATCTTCCGATCTTAATCCTTCTGGAACCAAAACAACAACATCTTGAACCATAACCTGACTCAAGCGCGACGCGTTCGCGTGTTGTACACGACAATCCATTTCCATTAACGCACTCATCAATGCCGACGTAGGATGGTTCACATTCTCTGTCTGAACCCTAATTATGGCTTCTTCTCCGACGATCTTCACTTGCACTTCCAAGTCAGAGCCTCTGTTTGATTTTGAAGGTTTCTGGTTAACTTGGTACTCAACGGAAGACGGAGACGTATTGCTGCTGCTGTTGTCTAATTTATCTGTCTCCGTCATCTTCATTTTCTTGATCTCAGTTTCGAGATCATCGATTTTGGATTTAAGACTTTCTATGTACGAAACTGCGTCGGATAAAAGTGACGCTTTGTCCATTCGTGACACTTTTGGTACGATGGCACGTAGAGCGTAAAACCGGTGGTTTAGCTTCTCTCTCCGTTGCTTCTCCGCTTCCACGTGGGACAAAACCGCCGGATGATGTTTCTCTTTCGTCGCCGCAGCTACCCTTGTCGTCTCAAGTTTCCTCCTCCGTTTTCTTTCCGACCCGAATTGCTGATTTCCGCTTTTCGAATGATCTGATACCGCCGGTTTAGGGTAAGAACCGGTTTGGTTAGTGTGTTTTGTTGTTTTACCCGACCCGAATATGGACTTGACTCGGTTTATAAAGTTCCGGTTTTGTATAATTGATTCAGACGAACCAAGTTCGATAATGCCATTGTTGATGGGTATGGAGACCAATGTGTGTACCCCGTGAAAACCGGCTTCTTTAGCCCTCTCGTAGTTGCTAAACCGGAGCTCGTCGGGACCGGTTAACCAAACCAAAGATTCATCGGATACTTCCTTTCTCGGCGATCTATCTTCACCGTAAAACGATGCGGCATAGAACAACTCCAGATCATCTCCACCGTCCATCATCAGCTCACACTCGATGCTGTTTGTTGTATACTTAAGAAAGAAACAAAAACAAAAAATCAAGGGTAAGGAAAATTATATTATTTTCTTAATAGAACTTTTTTAAGAAGTTGATTTAAATAAATTTTGGATATTTTGATTAGATAACATAAGAGGCAAAGAAAAATGAACATTTTCTTGGGAATTGTTGTTCTTGTTTCCACAGAAATGACCATCAACCCAAACCAAGTAAGACCGGTCCGATTGATCATCAAACATCTTTTGCCAAAAAATGACATAAGCCCATCGGTCCGGTGAGGTTTCCACGACAAACCGGAGTTTTTGTTGAAGTACTAAATCCGGAGGAGAAGAGGACACTATGGCTGCAGGAGTTTGTTGTGTAAAAGAGAGCAAAGAAGAGGACAATGATGGAGAGAAAGTGAGATTATACATTTCTTTCCAGTGATCCCGACCAAAGAGAATTTAGAGGGTTAGAGAAGACAAGTGGAAAAGGATGAATAAGATTCTAAATTAATAGAGAAGACGATATTATAGTAGTAATATCAAATTTTCATTAATGATTTTCGTGAATTAAAGTTTATGATAAATATTCCAATAGTAGTAAGTTAGTCACGTGAAAACTGAACTGTTTTCCTACTTTAACGTTATAAGAACAACAATTTATCGTATAGTGGTCCAACTTTGATGAAATAGACAATATATCATTCTTTGCCAAAAAAAAAAAAAAAAAAAAAAAA
>Ga0041059_1000163_pt1 | contig 42137 bp, 35 predicted proteins | sample AraColnosormetaG_FD_56232 | JGI IMG/M metagenome (GOLD analysis project Ga0041059, IMG submission 56232) | Arabidopsis roots microbial communities from North Carolina, USA - Col MF nosort | ecosystem: Host-associated > Plants > Roots > Unclassified | place: USA: North Carolina | collected...
GAATAAACTCATAAACATTTTACTAAAGACAGACATTTTACAAAAAAAAAAAAAAGAGAGGGAAGGATTCAAAACCTCTTCAAGGCCTTGACTCTTCTTTCTTTCTTTCTTGAACTGCTTGTCCTGCCCCAGAAGAAGTCGAAGAAGAAGACGGATAGCTTTTAACAGAACACTGCGTCTTACTATTGTTCTCCATGCCTCTCCTTAAATCTTTAAATGCCTTAAACCTTATATCCCCTGCGTTCCTGCTTACTCCTGGTGTTGATTCTGGCACTGGATATAGACCTTCTAGCATAGCAACGACCTCTGACATTAAAGGACGATCTGTTGGAGAAGCGCTCGAGCACACGAGAGCCACTTTTATAACCGCCTCTGCTTCTTTTCTATCCACTTCAGGCCTCAACCTCTCATCCACTACTTGCATCAAGTGCCCCGATTCTACGCACTCGTTAGCCTGCAGATACATCACAAAAAGGTTTATCAAGAAAACCGTTTTTTGGTTTTAAAAGTTCATAAGCAAATTGCAACTTGGGATCAGATTATAGTTACAAATTCTAAGAGGCAAACGGAATCTCCTGCCCCCATGAAATTACTGTTGGTTATGCCGGCGACGATTTCTAGAACCAAAACACCGAAGCTGTAGACATCTGCTTTGAAAGTTAGGTAGCCCCACAGTGCGTATTCTGGTGCCATATATCCTCTGCAGAGAAGTTCAAATGATTCTTCTGGTGAACAAACAAACATAATAGTAAATAATACGATTAACAGAAAAAAAAAAAGGCAGGCTCAGGGCTCACATAGTCCCAGCAACTTTGGTGCTGATGTGTGTTTTCTCCTCTTCGTCAAGCCTAGCCAATCCGAAATCAGATATCTTGGGAGTTAAGTCCTTGTCCAATAAAATATTTGTGGCCTTGATGTCTCTATGTACAAACTTCAACGGTGATTCCTCATGGAGAAACGCGAGACCCTTTGCGATCCCGCAGCAAATCTTAAACCTAGTAGGCCAGTCCATTGGTATCTGTTTATGCTTTGGACCTAAACATTGCAACAAAAACACATTTTACTTAGAGCCGAAGCATCAAAAAGCCTTCATTAGCAAAAGGTGGGAAATAAGAAAAAAAACTCACTGAATAACGCGCTAGATAAACTGTTATTTTCCATGTATTCGTACGCCAGTAATAGCTGAGCCCGCTCGACGCAGAAACCATGAAGCTTGACGAGATTTGGATGTTGAAGACAAGAAATTGCGCCTATCTCGTTTAGAAATTCTCGGTTCCCTTGTCTCGATTTAGATGAGAGTTGCTTAACTGCTACAACTCTTCCATCTGCTAACACACCCTGCAAATGATATTTTATGTCAGCATGAACTGCATTACAACTTTAACTTCTTCGTATATAAAGAATTATTTCATCTCGTAATCTTTACCTTAAAGACAGCACCGAAACCACCTTCTCCAATCTTGTTAGTTGGATTGAAGTCATCCGTAGCGAATTTGATTTGCCTCAATGTAAAAGTTCCAGAAGGCAACTCTTCTTCATACGGATCTGTGGGACAAACTAAGAATCAATAAACAAGAAAAATACACTTTCTTCCAACTTCATAAAAAGCACTCAGGTATATCTATTATCAACTCAATATCAAAAGTAAAAAGAACTGCAAAAAAAGAGCAGTGATCACCTTTTCGTTGTCGACCACATCTTGGGAGGCAGCCACATATCCACAGAAATCCCAGTATAAAGATAATAAGACATGGTGCTCCAATTCCAATTGCAATATATGCTCCAGGGCTCATTCCAGTTTTCGGACGTTCGCACGGCTTGGAATCTGTACATTGAAGATATAAGTATTAAGAAAAAATACTGTGGTGAGAAAAGAGTTCAAAATGCATACAAAATCAGATGCACACATCCACCTGGCTGCTGCAAGAATAAGAAAGCTACCTGAAACTATGGAAATAGCCGATATGATAGGACCATAAACCCCTCTAGTGGGAATCCTGGTAGTTCCTTTACCGGCCCAACTCAACCGGATGGTTAAAAAGTGGTTTGTCACATAGGCAGTAAGTGGTTTGATTATAGGTGTTTGAGCTCCCTTTGCTTCATCCATGATGTTAAAGTCCTTTGCCACTAATTTCTCCTGAAGAAAAGAGGCTTAAGAAAAATAAAACTAATTGCATTCACAGCTGCTTTATTTCACCAGCGGGGCAAACGCTAACCTGAATGTAAATGTCAAACAGACGCCTTCCAAGCCGGTTATAGTTTTCATCATTGGTGAACCGTATCTCAGCGAAGTCTAGATTTATAGTGTAATTTCCATTTTCCAAGCAGGCATGGAAGTAAGTTAGAGATACTGGAGCAATTCGTGCCGATTTGTAGAGATCAGACTGGTTAGATGCCGGGACAAACATGGTGAATCTAGTGTTTTGGAAATTGTTATCGTCCATGAAGTCCCCTGTGCTGCTAAATCCCCAATTAGCGTCAGGCTTCAAAAAATACTTAGCAGCACCACCTTCAACATTTCCATCTCCTTCATATAATTCTTTTGTTTTTTTCTCCTTAACATACATATCGCTTCCACCGCAGTTCACATGCAAGCAGCTAGAATCTGCCAGATATACCAAATTGCATAAATTGAGAGAGAATAATCAAGTGATCTTTACACATCAACATTTCTATGTTATGATGATAACAAGACAGGAAATAACAATATTGACGTGGGACTAAAGTAGAAGGCAATTTAGCAGGTGGTTGGTTTCAATTTTCAAATGCGAGACTCTTGTGAAACGATCTATCATTATTAGTCCTATGTGATTGTTAGCAAATAAATCACTGTTATGTAGATAAGTGTACTTACATCGAGGACATTTGAAATCTTTGATACACGGCAGAAATTTGCTCCTACAAAAACATCAATTGGGAATTGCATATCCGTATCAATTGTGGAATATTATTTTTCCGAAAAGTACAAACATTTCAGCCGAATTTCTTCGAAGTACACTTTCTAGCTTGTATACATAAGATACAAACACAGCCTCTAGATGCTAAAGATAATCAAAAGAAAAGACCTTACGATTTTTTTGTCGAAGTGCTCTGAAACAAGTTTAGATTCAGATTCCTAAAACAAGAGAAGTCGGATAAATTGTCAGCTAAATGCCAATTATGTCCACCAAAACCGTAAAAGAAGAAAACATGACGATATCCTCACATATTTGGGCGACAAGCACGACTTTCAGGACTCTGCCACTTGAGATTGTTATATGAAAGATCTCTGCATCAACAAGTAAACTGACATCAAAATGAAGATGTACTGCAACAAAAAAAACTTGGATTCCTAGTTTTCTGAAAAAGCAATGTTGAAGGCAATTTGCAAACTCCAGAAATATACATACACTGTGATTCCATCTCTTAGTAATTCATCTGGAGCATCTCCCTCGAGCATATTTCCAGCCAAAATTCTGCAAAAGAAAACAGTCAAATAATAAATTTAAGTCAAAGTAAGATAGAACTTTTAACATACATGACAGTAGAATCTTTTCACTTACATAAACCGTAAATTTTCTGCTTGTGCAAACGACGGAATTCCCCCAACCAACTTGTTAAAACTCAAATCCCTATTCACCAACACAATAAAAAAATTAATCAGTCATGTTGTGTTTCATGTACAAACCTACTCCTCCTTTAACTTGCTTTCAGTTCATAATTCTTTAGTGGTATATCAACTAATAATCTATAATGTAGTTCGCTGAGACTATATGAAAATGTCAGGAAGACATGCTTACAGTGTCTCCAACTCCTTCAAATGTGAAAGATAAGTAGGAATTTGTCCAGAAATGTTACAGTTCTTCAATATACTACAAAGATTAAATAAACAAAAATCATATAAAATCAGAGATAGATTAAACAGCTTCACGAAGACATATGACAGAACTAACTTACATTTTAGTTAGACCTGTCACGTTCTTCAACGAAGGGAATGGTTGGACTGGTCCACGTATATCACTGATCCTCCTGAAAACAATAGGGCATTATAATAAAAGTGTGATCTCCATTGCAATAAATGAAAACAAATTAAGTTTATGAAGAAAAAATGGACGTCAAAAGAGTGGTGTCTACTCACAGATTAACAAGATTGCTCAGAACTGAGATGACCGATGGGATTGGACCAGTGAGACCAGATGCAATCATTTCACTACAAGGTATGAAGAGAATATCATCACTGAGTGCTAACAAAACAGAAAAGAGTTATAAAATAAATAGATTTTTACAGTCTCTCGAGTTGCTTCCAATTTTGTATGTAACTAGGTATCGTTCCACTGAGTTGAAGATCGTTAATCCTGCTGCATTGTTTAAAACCAAGAAGCAGATGAACAACAGATTCCACCGTAATAAGTAGTTAAGTTAAAGGGAAATATAACAAAAGATTACAAATCTGTCATATTCTGTAGTCTAGCTAGTGAAGCTGGCAAAGTTCCGGTCAATTTGTTAGAGGAAAGCAACCTGTAAGAAGAAATGACCCACCAGAAAGATCTCATCCTTCAGAAACACACCACGCGCTAAAACATCGTCACAACAAAAGAAACCAAGAACGGACAGGGAATCAGAAACTCTCACAGTTTTTTCAAGTGGACTAAGTTCCCAAGCTCCTGAGGAATAGTTCCAGAAAACGCATTTGACTCGAGATCCCTATACAAAAGCAGCAAAAGTATTACAACAGCAGTCCCATAGAGAATGCTAAAGCTTTCCAAAAGAGAAGTGTACTGAAGTATTCAAATTTCAGCTAAAGCATACAACATGATAATTTTAACGGGTTCACCCTCAGGAAAGGCTAATAGTGGGACCTAGTAGTGCAAGTTTCAAGAGGTAGAAAGTTGTAATATTTCCACCAGCTAAACTCATGGATAGTTAGTACATGAACTTTCCGTTGAAATAAAGACCAAACAAATTTCCAGAACAAAAAAGATTGACCGATGCTCAAAACTTACAAGTATGTTAGAGAAGAGTTTCCAAACTCCTTCGGAATTTCTCCAGACAACCGATTCACAAGAAGAGAACTGCAGAGACATTCTGTTACTGTACAAGAGCATTTAGAAACTAAAACTAAAACATAACATGAAAACACTCTTACATAAAAGTTAAATTTGAAGAAGCCCATTCACGAGGTAAGGTCCCATTGATGTAGTTGTAGGCCAAGTCTCTAAAATATAGCAAGAACCATTGATCAAATTAGCAGCTTTTAACTTGCCTAGCTAGTTTAAAGCAAGGTTGAGTTACTTGTATAAGAGCACTTACATCTCCCGAAGGTAGGGAAGCTTGACTATTTGAGGAAGAGTTCCTGGAAGATTATGGTCCTTGAATGCACTAAAGAACAAGTCAAAAATCAATTAGAAAGTGATTAAAGAATTTCGAAGACCCTAGAGACAACAATTTCTCAATTCTACATAGCAAATATCAGTAATCAACGGTGCATAACCAAACACGAATATAACCACAATGCCTTTTGAGACCTTATAAGTTGAAAGACATTCAATAATGAAGGGTGCAAGAGAATTCTTACAATTTGACAACATGACAATCAGTGTCGTTAGTGGGACTGCATTCACATTCTATTTCTTGCTTAGCTGTTGGAGGAGGAGTTTCAGTTAACCCCACCATTTCAATCTTACAATTTTCAGCATCGAATTTCCAGAATTTCGAGCCCAATGTGGTAGCGATTTGCTGCAGAGCATCGACTAAGGAACAGACACAGAAGCAAACATCATAAAATATCAGTTCAATTACTTGAGCAACAACAAGAATTACACTCTTCTTGGCCTTAACAATCATCAAACTAAAGCAGGATAAACAATTTATCTAGAACTCTTCATCAACCACAACAAAATATGAATGATTGCTTCAACAGTTTATAGGATCATCAATTCATCATCATCATCATCATGTGAAAGAAGGCCTAATGAAGAGTTTAATACAAAAATATGACAAGTTCTTTCTCAAGGTAACTCAATGGTCAAGGGGATTCAAACCATAATCAATCAAAAAATGATTTAATAAACCCTAATGGACCTAATCACACCCAATTAACACCTGCAGATTTTGGACTCAAAAAACTTCAATTAAAAAAATGAAAAACCCCAACGTCACCGGAATTGTTGCGGCTACCAATCATGAAATCCCATTTCCAACAGATAATGAAAACCCAAAAAAGGAAACTTTACAAATAAAATGAGAAAAAGGAGCAAACTTTGCATAGAATCTGTAAACCCAGAATCCAAAAAGGAAAGAGAAACGATAAAGTTCAAATTTTTTTACCCAAAAACAGAAAGGAAGTAACTTGAAAACCAACCTTCTTGCTGCGGTAATTTGATAGCATTTACACTATAAAATTTGAAGCAAATGATGGCAAAAACAGAAAATGCAAAGATGTTAAGATCATTTTTCTTCTTCTTCTTCTTCTCGGCCAATATTTGATACAGAGATATCATTGCAACAAAAATATCTCTGTAAAACAATGTCTCATCGAAAATGATAAATCGTTAGGGAAGAAGAAGATCTGAATTTTTTTTCTGGGTTGGTTAGGCAAGTGTGATGATTTAGTGGATTCGTAGAATTATGACAGAGAATCTACGAACTGTGCTTTTTTCCTCCCTTCGTTTTTCTGGTTATTTCTTTTTTTAACTTCCTAGTGAAAAAAATTTCTATACAGCGTATATTATTATTAGTCAAATTTTGAATTTGACTGAAAAAAAAAAGAATGGTACAATCCCACAATGAGAAAAACCACAAACCCTACAAAAGTTGAACAAATAATCCATTAGAGGTAAAAAGCGACGTAAATCAAAAATAGTAGATATCTGTTTAGAGAAATTACCCGCTTTTTCATTGTGTGAATGCTTTGTTAATTTTGAAGACCAAAATAGTTGCACAAAATAGTCAAAGAACAATTTTTCAAACTTTTTTTTGAAGTAGACAATTATTCATTACGATTTACGACATTTCTTTAAAGAAAACGTAGATTATCTTACATTAATTGAAGACAAAATGTGTATGACAAAAGACAATTCAAAATGAAATTGACACTGGAAAACAAAAAAACAAATTGACATTAGCAAAAGTAAGCTTAACCCATACATATCCGCTCTTTGATATTTCCTCTTTGAACTTGTTGTCAACAAGTGTAACATAAATTAAAGGATACATAGTTTAGGTAAATCATATTTTTTTATATAGTTTAAAAACCATATAGTTCTCCTTTTTGAAAATCTTCATCTAGTCCGATTAATTTCCGCTTAACCGCTAGACCAACCCTATTTGTTTCGATTAATTTTTTTTTGGTAAGGTGAGGGGGCAATGCCCCCTACAAATTTATGAAAAGAACAAAAAAATATTACAAAAGAACTTTACGCGGGTACGCAGACCCTCGAGCATCGTCAGATAAACAAGACGACAAACCGTCAGGACATACATCATAAAAATGCAAACCTAAAGGGAGCGAAAATGCATAGTTAGCTAACCCATCAGCAAGATGATTAACTTCTCTATACACATGTGTAATTCAGACTCTCTAGTCCTTCGAAAGAAAGCCATAACACAAACGTACTAGGAAAGACAAGGGATGTGTGTTGCTTATCCCGGTCTTGAGAAAACCCACCACTATCTCTGAATCCACCTCTAACTCCAACTGAGGTATCCGTCTCGCCCACGCAAAATATAGGCCATAATACATCCCCCAAAGATTTGTTTCGATTAATGACTAATCCTATAAAAAAAATCTGTTATTTTATTTAATTTAAGAAAAGAAATTAAATATAAAGTAACACAAAACAATCTCTATCAACAGTAACATTGTCATAAATAGTTAAGTAAAATAATTAATTAATTAAAAAATAATAAGTAAAGTATATTGCTATGATTGAATGGGAAAATAAGTAAAGAACAAACATTTATATAAACGTTGTAAACTATTTTATTATTTTATCACTAAAAGTTGATTAGTGAGATAAATTTCAGTCCAACACTCATATCTTTGTGGAAGACTATCTAACTAACCCACCAAACAATCACTTTCTAATCTCAGCTCTCAGATTCAGATACCTTGTATCTGTATTCATTAGTAGAAATTAATAGTAACTTCCTGTTTGACCAAAAAAAAAAATAGTAACTTCCCTAGGGTTAGTTTCATTTTTATCTTCGGTTCTCAATTATCCGGTTTGATGGTCCGCTCCGGTTATTGACTGCAAAGGCCAAAGAGTGACGTATATAAATAAATTTAAAATTAAATAAAAAAAACTCGGTCACGCCGTTTGTGAGCTATCACGCTTATCGCCACCGATGCTTTAGAAATTCCCCAAACTCACGCAATCTCTTCTTCTTCTTCTGGGTTATCATCACCATCAATGGACTCCGAGTCCGAGTCCGAGTCAAACCCTAGCACCACGGACGAATTCGATCGATTCCTCGACGCACCTGACGAATTTTACTACGATTGCTTACCGATTCGTTCCAATTCCCATCAACCTTCGTCTCTCTTACGGCGGCGAAAGTCGGCACATCGCCGGGATTTAATTTCGTCCGATATTGAAACGGAGCCATCTTCTTCTTCCGATGGATTTGATGTCGGTGAGAAATCCAGCTATGTGGAAAAGAACGCTGAGCTTAGAGGGGATATTGATACAAGCGACGTAATTGAATCAACTAAGGACTCAATTGATCTATCTTCAGAAAAGGAGAACGATTTGGATGTAATTAGTTCGTCTGGGAATGATATGGATGTAATTGATTCGGGTCGGAACCGGGTTGACCCGTTTCAGGAAGAATCCACGGTGACTACCGTGAGCAGCGATGATCAAGGAGACGACGACTACGCCGGATCGGTACCACAGTTTCGGGAGCCACCTAATTCCACTGAGTGGTCTCTCCTTGGGTTTTTGGTTGGGCTAGTGATCAAAGCAATCGAATTTCAAGTCAGTTTCATGACAAGCTTACTCACATTTCCTCCATGGCTTCTCCGTAACTGTTTTCTCTTCTTTTTCGATCCCTTTAGCACGATTAGGTTTGGCAGACGCTTTTTAATGGCAAGAGTAGCAGGAATAAGTGATATGATCTTTGGTTATATGAATCCTTTTAGGTTAAAAGATACAAAACAAATGTTGAGTATTGTGTGCAAGTTTGGTTGGGGTATGTTTTGGGCTGTTTATGTAGGCATTGTGTTGTTTGGCTTGTTGGTTTCGTCGCTTATGATTGGTGGTTATGTGATTAACCGTATAGCGGATAAACCATTTGAGGTCAAGGAGACCTTGAATTTTGATTACACCAAGAATAGTCCAGAAGCATATGTGCCCATATCCTCGTGTGCTGGTGTTGAATGTGAGGGAAGTTGCAAGGAAAGTAATGAAATGTCGAAGATCAGGGGTTTGCGAGTTATCCCTCGAGACCAGAAGTTAGATATCATTCTTTCAATGACATTACCTGAGTCTGCGTACAATAAAAATCTCGGCATGTTTCAGGTATTGGCATGAGATATATATCTTACACTCTAAGTCTAAGCATTGCAGTTTGCTCTGGCTTGAAATAGTTTCTCATGTGTATTCGTTTTTGTCCAATAAACATTTACTTATGTTTTGCTCATCCATTTTGATATGGGATCATGTGTTTATTGAAGGTTCGGGTGGACTTCTTATCTGTGGATGGTCAAACGATTGCTAGTATAAGGCGTCCGTGCATGTTAAGATTCAGAAGTGAGCCTATTCGTCTTGTTCAGACATTCTTCAAAGTGGTTCCGTTAGTGACAGGATATGTCTCTGAGATCCAAACCTTGAGCTTGAAGTTGAAAGGCTTTGTAGAAAAGGACATTCCCACTGCTTGCTTAAAGATAATAATCGAACAACGGGCAGAATTTCGACCCGGAGCAGGTATTCCAGAGCTGTACGATGCATCCCTATCGGTTGAATCCGGTCTTCCCTTCTTCAGAAAAATTATATGGAAATGGCGGAAGACTTTGTTCGTCTGGATCAGCATGAGTTTGTTCATTACGGAATTGCTTTTCACGTTGGTTTGTTGTAGACCTCTTATCATCCCAAGAACACAACCTAGAGACAGATCGCCTTCAAACCCAACTGGAGTCTGGAGGTAGATTATGAATCAACAGTTACTGTACATCATGTTTTTAACACGGCAATGGTATTTTCACTTCCTGTTAACTTTAGTTCCAAAAGTTCTTTGATTAAATTGTAAATTCATGCTTACTAATAAAAGTTTAATCTTATATATGGTTTGGATTTAAAATGTCCTTTAAAACGAGTGTGATGAGTGATATAATGGGTAATTTCAGTCTCTCTTCACAAGCAGTGTGTATAATGATTAGTAGTACTTAATTTAGTCAATATTACATGTACGTACAAGAGGTCTAATAAGATCCAAAAGTATATAAGCAGTCCAAAGCTAGTCATTTACTTTAACTGTAATCCCATGAAATTCTCTAAACCTTTCTATTATTTCAAACATTTTTTCCTTAACTTTCTGTTTTCACATTTATATATTGCTGTACAATGAGAAAATACATGGAGAAAACAATCAGAGCTCAAATATGTGTCAATGACTTAAAAACTGTTATTTTACTAAAAATAACTCAGAGCTAATCACAACCTGAATAAACTGAACTCTACCAAATCAAGTCCTCTTCTGTTCCAAAGCCAGTAGCTTGGAAGTTAGAACCTTTAAAGCATTATAAACATCTCACAATTTCTACAGGTTTCCATCTGAGCCAGCTGCACAAAAGAACCCGGAATTCTCATCAACGTTTTGAACTCTGATTTCTTGATAATGGCGTGTCATGGATTTCTGGGGAAACCGACGCCGAAATCATTTGGGCGTCATCATAAACATGCAAGGAAAAACCGGAATCATCAATCCAGATGTTTGGCTGCAGCCGTTGCAGCAGCTGGCTCCATCTTCACATCCCTCAACATGTCTATCTTCACATTCCACAACCGCCTCTTGCGTTGCGTCTCCAGGTTTTTGCGTCTCGCCACCACATCTAGCGCAACTCCTACCCGTCGACCCACCATGAAACAAGGCTACAAAAAACTCCATAAACGCGAGCCTCTGATAAGACGTAATGACAAGAAAAGGACAATCTTTCTTGATCTTGACGAAACATTGGTACATTCAACGATGGAACCACCAATCCGGGTTAATGTAGATTTCATGGTGAGGATAAAGATCGAAGGAGCCGTTATACCAATGTTTGTGGTAAAACGACCAGGAGTTACTGAGTTTCTTGAAAGGATCAGTAAGAACTATCGAGTGGCAATCTTCACAGCCGGGTTACCGGAATATGCTTCACAGGTTTTGGATAAACTTGACAAGAATCGTGTGATCTCACAGCGGCTATATCGAGATTCATGCACAGAAGTGAATGGAAGATATGCCAAAGACTTATCTTTGGTGGCGAAGAATGACCTCGGGAGTGTTTTGCTAGTTGACGATAACCCTTTCTCCTACTCGTTGCAGCCAGACAATGGAGTTCCCATTAAGCCATTTATGGATGACATGGAAGATCAAGAACTAATGAAGCTTGCAGAATTCTTCGATGGATGTTATCAGTACGAAGATCTAAGGGATGCAGCAGCAGAACTTCTATCCAGCAAGCTGATTTGATGCACATATATATGGAATTTGTTTGCAGAACCTGTTTTCAATCTTTTGGGATTCTTTCTATCTTTCTCTTGATCTTCTTTGGGGAGGGATGGTACAGAGTGACGGTATTTTTGTGTTGAAAAAGGATGCTCCTTATCCTTCTTCAGCGTTTTTACCTACAAAAATGCCCCTGCATAAAAATGTAAGCTGTTTTTCTTCAGAACATTAAAAAGTGTATAATGTAACCAAGAAAATTCACAAAGAAGGAAACAAAAAAGGAAGTTTTGGACTAGCAAATAATCAATGATATTAACATCTTAGTCTAAAGAGTTTGATTTGATCTAGTATGATATCCAGTAATAAGTCCCCACAGAATCTATCTTCAACGTATTGAGTATAAGAAAATAGTATTGCCTTGAATGGTTTTGAAACATCCATTGAACGCTTTTAATTACTTATTAGTGTTACTAGAGGTTCTGGTGGCTAAAATCCAAAGACAACAATGAACGAATGATTTACTGCAAGAAAATGACTCCAGTCAACTATAACGCTGAGGCTATAAACTTTCTATGCTTGAGACAGTTTCACAGAGCAATCACTCTTGAAGCTATGAGTTGTTCATGCTTGACCCATAAAACTCATTTAAGATATATATTTTTTTTCATATGAATAATGTAAAGAAGAATGAATTCAACAAATGAAACCTAATCAATTATAACTTATCAAATTTCAATAAGTGTGATTCATATTGGATAAAAACGATGTTAAAACTGGAACTATTTTAAGTTAGAAACAAATTCCAACAAGTTTTATAGTTTAACTAGTTAACCAGGGACACCAAAGCCACAGAGCCATACCTGTGAAGTAGCAACAACAACAGCAGCAATATACTTCAACTGTAATCCCATTAAAATCTCCACACCTCTAAATCTTAACTAAACTAAATAATGTATCTCTTGTTAGTTCATGTTGTGTGTACACTTGTCCATGAGTACATGAAACAGTAAAACTATGATCTAATTGTCCAAACTAAATTTTTCTAAAAGTAGGCATCTGCTCTACTTCACCACTAAATTCCCATAAACAAACAAAACTAAACCAAATGTATATTATCGTACAAAAAAGTTAGCAGAAGATGAATTCAGAAACATCTTACCACTACCAAGCCTTTCGTCTGAAGAGCTGCAAGCCTATTTTGTTCACCAAAACTTGTTTTCTTCATTGGGGAACCAAGCAACCGTGAGAAATCAATGGCATCTGAAAGAATCATCGAAAAAACCCCAGAAAATTCCAAGTTCCACAAACACCAACAGAAAAATTACCCATTAATGTCCATCTTGAAGTTTCATTGTCGCCTTCTGCGTTGTGTTTCCAGGTGCTTCACGGGCATCACCATCAGCTATCCAGCCACAAAACATGGCTATACAAAATTTGAGAAACTCGAGGACCCTCTGACAGGATATACCAACATGAAAAGGACAATCATCCTCGATCTTGATGAAACGTTGGTTCACGCAACAACACATCTTCCGGGAGTTAAACATGATTTCATGGTGATGGTGAAAATGGAAAGGGAGATAATGCCAATCTTTGTGGTGAAACGTCCTGGTGTGACTGAATTCTTGGAAAGACTTGGTGAAAACTACAAAGTGGTAGTTTTCACAGCTGGTCTGGAAGAATATGCTTCACAGGTTTTGGACAAGCTAGACAAGAACGGTGTGATCTCACAGCGGCTATATCGAGACTCATGCACGGAGGTGAACGGGAAATATGTAAAGGACTTATCTTTGGTAGTGGGGAAAGACCTCAGAAGTGCTTTGATTGTCGATGACAATCCATCTTCTTACTCATTACAGCCAGAGAATGGAGTGCCTATAAAGGCTTTTGTGGATGACCTGAAAGATCAAGAACTGTTGAATCTTGTGGAGTTTCTCGAAAGCTGTTACGCATATGAAGATATGAGGGATGCAGTCACGGATTTGCTCGCAAACTAGCTGGCTTAATGTGCATATGTCTTTATTTCCAGATCTGTTTTTCCTTTTCTTCGACGTTTTTTAGGGGGATAAGGGAAAGATGATTATACATATAGTAATCCGTTTTTTGCGTTGAAAAGGGATGCATCCTTCTTCAATGTTGCATATACCTAGATCATAAGCTTTTCCTGAAAACAAGAAAAACGTCACTTTTGTAAAGCATATATATGTGGAATAAAACATAGTTTAGTTGTATAGTATGAAACTTCCCTACTGCCTTATGATATTTTCACGAAATGATATGCGAAAAACCCTCAAAGAAGAAGCTACTATTGCAGATACAATGGTTTCTGTTCCTGAGTTCAAGTATTTCTTCAGCCATTAGGAAATTTATTGAAGCAGTACTTACACTAAAAGACGCCTTTAAGTAGATCTTTGCTCATTCTGGCCTTAGCAGCTCCTAACTTCCAAAACCGGCAGTGACGGGTAGAACAATTCTAAAACACAAATATAAATCCACTAAACCAGACAAGCCATAACATTTCTAATACGAACACATACCAAGGTACCAATCAGTGAACCACTTGATACTAAAAAGCTGCATTTTAAACACAAATACTATTGACTCCACTGAAGGCTTGATGGTTTCTTTGCGGTTCTTTTGTCGTTTACAATCTAAAAACACTGTGTTTATATCTATATGAAACACCAACATTACTTTAGTCTTCTACTCACACAAAAATTAGAGAAGTAAAGTACTTGATATATTCAGCTCAATTGAAAATTCTAGATATCAACAACACTTATTTCCATTTCTCTAACAATGTTGCAAGTCAAGAATCATACAGTATGATCGATTCATTTGAGAGCATGGTAGCTAAAGTGAATAGCTCAAAATCAAAACATAACAAGAAAGAAACACAAAATGAAGCACCTTTCAATAGATATGAGCAAAAAGATCCAGTACAATTCAAAACTTGTGACACTCAAAAACAATTACAACAATAACACCAAACAGAGATTACAAAACGGAACAAGCGATTCAATACAAGCCAAAAAAATTAGAAAGAAAACAACTTTCTCTCTATCTCCATCGAAACTCCGCAAGAACTACAACAAGCTATTTAAGATCAAACCTGTTAATTCATAATTCACAAAGGAAGACTTGACTTGGAAGTCGCAAGGCTTCAGCTTTACTGAAGCACAAGTCATCAAGAGCTTCACTACGACACCACCTGCATCTAGGGAAAGCCGAACACTGAGATCTGCTCCGCATCTCGCAGCACTTGAGTTTCCTATTAGTCTTGCCCGGCTTCGGATTCGTCTGGATCTCTAACAGCTCACGATCCAAAACATGAACTTCAGATTCGGGAGAAGAAAGCGATGGAGAGAGTAAAAGGAGGAAGAAGATGATGAGTAGAAGAAAGAGAGACGAGAAGCTTGAGCTAGATTCCGGCATTGACACAGTAGAGTCTGTATTTTTAGAAAGTTGTCTCTTTTTTTGTGTACTCAGAGAAAAGGGGAAGAGTGTCAAGATCTTTCTCGAGTTAGCCTACAAATCTACACACGTGTGAGAATATATTCACTCGTGTGGGCGCATATTAGCGGTTACAATTATCAAAAGGCAGTTACTTTGTGAAGCAGTGTTTTTCACTTTAAGCTTCCCAACTTTTTAGCTCTACAAATTTTGTCCAAATTGATCCATGTTAAGATATTAGTTTCAAAGTTCTTATAGATTTATGTTATCGATTAGATTCAAAGTTCATAGTTTAATCTCAATTTGTAATAAATCATGATCCTAAAATATGTCATATTATGGTAAGTGCTTAAAAATTAGAAGAGTAAAACACTTGAACTATGTTAATGTGTGAAGATAAAATAGTTAGTTATGTTGCTGGAGATATGTTTGATGCTGATTATATTCTCCATCAAGTAACAAAATTGATACCACTAATTTCAGATACATAATGAATTAATGATCCCATCTTGTTGCAATAAAGACACAACTAGTCTGAAAAAAGAAGAAAGAGGACAAGACATGTGAACACATTACAGATCTGTTTAAATTTGTTTGTGCTTATTAAACCAAGAAATTTAACTGTTTTCTTTACTGTTCCAACAACTTTTCACCAGGATTATTACTCCTCCATGCAAAAACTTGGGAAAAAAAAAACTAATAATGACATTGGATTCGATGTTTCTCTTTTCCCATTGTAATAATAGTAATTTTATAAACTCAGATCTCTGTTTTGACTAGCGAGTCTCCTACATGAAAAAGCTTATCTTACACTTATTTCGCTAAGTGTCACTACCTCCAAGATTCTAAAACCGTAACCCACAAATCTCGTCTTTAAAGACACCATTAAAGCTCAAGAATCTCTGTGTGAGAGACTTCAAGAACTTGGATCCGAGCCATATCCAAGAAGAAAAATGGCGGGATTCACCATGAGCTTGAACTTGCTTCTACTAGTAGCAATGGTAGCTACAAACATCCTCTCACTCTACCACCTCTCCTCCACCACAAATTTCTTCCAATCCACCGTCAAATCCTCACAATCCTCTGTTCCCACAGTTCCCGATCACCTCCTCCGTCAGCTCCACACTATCCGCGCCGCTATTAACCACCTCACAACTCACCAACCAGACAAATCAACTTCAACCTCGACCTCACGCGCCGCCGTCTCCTCCTCCTCCTCCTCCACCGCGCCTAAAGAGCTTTTAATCTACTCTAAGCTCTCACCTATAGCTTCAGCTTGTCATAACTACCCTGACCTTCTTCATGAGTATATGAACTACACTCCTTTCTCTCTTTGTCCTTCTGACACCGATCTCGTCGAGAAACTCATCCTCCGTGGCTGCCACCCACTTCCTCGCCGTCGTTGCTTCTCACGAACGCCGCGAAATCCTTCAGATTCGAAACCTGAATCTAATGTTCTCTGGTCTTACTACTCTTGCAAGAGCTTTGATTGTTTGATTACTAAGTTCTCTGATCTAGGGTTTGATCTCTCCTTAGAGAAATCCAAATCTCAGTTCTCTGCTTACAAATCCGAGCTTGATCTTCCGATCTCGCAGCTTCTCCAGATCGCTAAATCTGCTAATTCTGTTCTCCGTCTTGGTATCGATGTCGGTGGTGGTACTGGATCTTTCGCTGCTGCGATGAAGGCTCGTAATGTTACGGTTTTGACCACGACGATGAATTTTAATGCGCCGTATAGTGAAGCGGTGGCGATGAGAGGACTTGTGCCGCTTCATGTGCCGTTACAGCAACGGCTTCCGGTGTTTGATGGTGTTGTGGATTTGGTTAGGTGTGGAAGAGCGGTGAATCGGTGGATTCCGGTGACGGTTATGGAATTTTTCTTCTTTGATTTGGATAGGATTCTTCGTGGTGGTGGTTATCTTTGGTTGGATCGGTTCTTTAGTAAAAAAGTTGATCTTGAAAATGTTTATGCACCGATGATCGGGAAATTGGGGTATAAGAAGGTGAAATGGGCGGTGGCTAACAAAGCTGATTCGAAACATGGTGAAGTTTTCTTGACGGCTTTGCTTCAAAAACCTGTTGCAAGATGATAAAATCTTTCTGAGGTACATTGTGAATTTGGTTTTGGTACAACTTTGTGGACTTAGTCAGAGATTCACAATTCTTATTATGTAGTTTGAGTTTAAAATGGTAGATATGTGCTTTTTGTTGCTTTGAACAGTGCTACTTATGTTGGACTTTGTGGAACTTTTGTTTTCTTATGTTTCTTCTAAACAAGATGCGAAATTGTAGGTTGGTTCTAGTCAATCAAAGACATTGTAGCTAGTTTAAAACATTACACTGTTATAGGTTCTGAAGCTTGTTTCTGCAATGTCTCAATAGGAAGTTCTCAATGACTGGTTTTGTATTAGCGCTTAGACATTTACTCTGTTCTTAAGAAACTTTTCTTCGTCTAGTTCAGTGGCAGGAGACTTGGATGTTGTGTCTTTCGTTTTGTCTGTCAGTTCCTGGCTTGTGCTTGTTTCTGGTTTCACGCCTGATTCAAAGATGTGGGTTGTTATGCAGGGCTATTTCCTCGACTTTGTTAGCAAACAGCTTACTTTTGTTGAAGATTTGGAAAGCAAGATTTTTCAACGATTTCAGATATTGCTTTTTTCCAGATGTAAGCACACAAGCAATGATGTTATTTATGCGAAAGAAGAACTAGGGGAATTGTAAGCCAAGGTTTGATCTATTGTTGGTAGAGGGAGATTGGTTAAACGGTGGTATACATAAATTATGGAGTCTTCTACTTTGATTCTGTCATAGATAATATGCATTTATATTATTCCTAAGATGGTAAGTTTTGTGGAAGGCTGATTGTAGAATGGTTAAGAAGTTTCATGATAAAGTTCAAGCTTCTGAAAGTTATTCGTTTTATGACGTTTGAAATGTTTATAACGTAAATACTTCTTCTTCGCTATAATTTATATGTTCCCAAACCTTAGCCAAGCCCACAAGACCTGGCATGAGGCTAAACGCAAATCTGAACCTGAACCTGAATCTGAGCCTGACTTGCTTTTACTCTTATAGCTTTTCTGGCTCTTTCTTACTTCGTATTGCTTCACCTGCATGCAAGATCTTTGAGCTAGCAAATGCTCAATCAAGATGAGCTCGTACTCTCCTAATTTTCTGTGTACAAATCCACACAACCGAAAGAAGTAAGGCGCGATCTTGCTAGGCTTTCTTTTTAGAACTCTTACCAGTTAATAAGAACCTATCAAGCCTTTAACCAAACTCCATAAAATTATCATAGTAGAATCTTCAAAGTTCAAATCCAGCAAAGCTAGTTTATGAGTGAGTGTATCCATGTGACTTCCATTAGTTGATCTCACTTCTTACCGACGCCTTTAACACACTTCTTAGACGTAATATATATGGGGTTAATGAACAAAATGAAAGGTTTGGTGTCAAAAATATAAGAGATGGATAATATGAGGACTAAAGTATAATAAAGATAAATATGATGATTATGTGGTCGCGTCTCAGAAAGGTTAGCGACGGTGTTAACTTGTAAAGTTGTTGTAATCGTTTTCCAGACGACATAGTCGTGTTTCGGAGTTTCTGAAATTTGTAAAAATCGAAAGATTGGCTTCGCAATCGAGACAAGGAACAACTCTAGAACATGGTGAGTTTTACGCTTACCGATTTTGATTCCACTCACAATTTTTCTTCTCTTTAAAATCAATTTCTACGCGATCATACCAATTTCTAGGGTTATCACTTTTATTCAAAATTCTTTCGTGATTGTGGAGAAATGTTTTTAATTTAATAATAAAATTACTGATTTTTATGGAAAAAAAGAATTTAGTCTCAAAGTTATTTGTATCAGTATGATCCTTAGCTTAATAGACATCTCACATGTGTTTGGTGTTTTTAATTTTTGTATATCATTGTCTTGATAACAAGTTAAAGGTCTAAACTTTAAGCTTGAAATGGTTTGTTTAACTTTTTCTCCTTGAATGGTGATCATAGGATGAAAGAGATCGAGAAATTCGTGCTTCTCATGGTGATTCTAATGCTGGTAATGTCGTTAGTCAAAGCATAGAGAATACTAGAGAAGAAGATTCTGGTTCATGTGAAGGCTTTGTTGAAGAGAGCAAAAGACTGGAACCGGAACAACAAAAGCATGGTAAATATTTTTTCTATGACACACCGCTTTCTGAGGAAACCGGGGTTTGGATACCTGTTTCAGTCCCACCCATGTTAGAACCTGATCATGAGGAATGGTCAAGAGGTCTTAGTTTCAATGGTGGTTACTTCCCTGAAGGAGATATGGGATGGGACCAGATATTTGATGAAGATAAGGAGTTAACTATGTGGGATGTGATAGTTGATATGTTACTTGCAGCGCGTGGTAAAGCGAGTGCTCTTAGTTCTGGCAACCTTGAGAGATGTGGCATTAATTTTTTGTCGGGACATCTTCTTGAACAAGCTTGGCAAGATATGGCTCATACTCTTACTGAGGCTAACTTTGGTAATGCAAGAGAGATTCTGGAGACTGAGCCACCCAAGTGGCTACCGGATAGCGCTGCTTCTGCTTGTATGCTATGTAGTGTGAGGTTTCATCCAATTATGTGTTCCCGTCATCACTGTCGATATTGTGGAGGAATATTCTGTAGGGATTGTTCTAAAGGAAAAAGCTTGGTTCCTGTAAAGTTTCGTGTTTCAGATCCCCAGAGGGTTTGTGATGTGTGTTTTGTGAGGTTGGAGTCTGTGCAGCCTTATTTGATGGACCAAGTGAGTCCTGCTGCTCAGTTGCCAACCCATGACTTGACAGATCTTAGTACGTTGAGGTCTTGGGTGAATTTTCCATGGGGACAATCCATGGAGTATGAGATCTATAAGGCGACAAACACTCTTCGGGGTTATATAACCAAGGTGAGATTTGTGGTCCTTAATTCACTTTAAGCTTCTTTAATTTTTGTGAAGTTAGTAGCAGTGTTAAATGTCAGCTATGTCACTGTGTCAATGGGCGACTTGCCTCTGTCTGTGAAATTCAGAATTCTAATAGTGTGTTGATAATTTGAAAATCTCTCATCAGGTTGGTTCTTCGAGAACTGAGAGGTCCATCCCAGATGCCATTTTAAGACAAGCAAAAGGTCTTGCAGTAATCACTGTTGCCAGAGTTGGAGTTATGGTTACATATAAAATCGGGACTGGACTTGTGGTTGCTCGTAGAGATGATGGCTCCTGGTCTCCACCCTCTGCCATCTCTTCATTTGGTTTGGGATGGGGTGCTCAGGTAACATAGCTCTTTTAGTAATCCGTAGATATTGCAAACAGTGTTTGTTCTATATTCTCATCACTCACCTGTAGGCAGGAGGAGAGTTCATAGACTTTATTATCGTTCTGAGAACTCGTGAAGCCATCCAAACGTTTGGGAGTAACACCCATCTTGTTGTTGGAGCTGGTTTAAGCGCTGCAGTTGGTGTGACTGGACGAGCAGTTGAAGCGGATATCCGAGCAGGTAGTGGTGGATATGCTGCTTGCTACACCTACAGCTGCAGCAAAGGTAACCAGATTCATGTGTGTCTAGCCAAAATAGTTTTCAGTAGGTTTTTTGGTTAAGGTTTCTTACACTTCTTCCCTTCGATGTCTAAAACGAGATTTCATGGGCCACTCTAAATCTACAACCATTATAATATTCCTATTAAAAAATCGTTTTTGGAACTAAGCCTCATAATCAGTCTGTATATTCTCCTTTTTTGGGGTTGCAAAATCCTTACGTAATCACTATTATATGAACAGGTGCATTTGTCGGATGCTCGCTTGAAGGAAGCATTTTCACAACACGTACAAGTGAGAACTCACGGTTCTATGGGAGCCAGTCCCTAGCTGCGTCTGACATCCTCCTTGGCTCTTTGCCAAGGCCACCTGCCGCTGCTGCACTCTACCGTGCGCTTGGCGATCTGTATCAGAAGATGGGGAGGTGATGTTAACACAGTTTAAGGGAATTTGTAATTCTGACTTTAATGATGGAAAAGTTCCTGACCTGGAAAACTTCTTGTTGGTGTGCAGTGAAACTGTTCGGTCTCCGGCAATTTCTCCATTGTCTGAAGACTAAACTTGTTCGATTCGCTTCATCTCGTTGGAAGAATGATTGACAACTATCTTGTATAGATTCATGCAATTCTTGAATGTACATAGTTTGTGGAGGTTTGATAGTATGTGGTTTGTAAATAAACATACATTATTATCTGAAGTTATAAATTGTTTCATACTTAAATCCCCTGATTTTTTTTTTTTGATTTTTTTTTTTTGAGATTGTAAGACTAGAAACAGCTTTACAAGAACCATAAGACACAAAAGAAACATTACTCTCTCTGTCATTTTGTTCTCATCTTACATAGATCTAAAGCTTGTGTGGCATGCTTCAAAGAGTTTTAAGACCAACACATCCCAGTTATGGCTTCAAGATGCTTATTCATATTGACCTCTGAGCCAGTCTTTAAAGATGTTTCTTTAGCTTGCAGAATTCATCTTGATTCCATTTCACTTAGCAACTTTCTTCTTCCTCAGAAGATCTTCCACTTGGAGCTCGTTGATCTTAGCAGCAAGAATGAAGTCGTTTTCTGTCAAACCACCTGTTGCAAAAGAATCCGATATCACTTAGTCAGCACTTGATGAGGGGCTTCTTGAGATTCAGGCATTTGATAAGATTCATATCAAAAACACAGAGACCATGATTCTCACCTATCGCATGTGTCCATATCTCAATTTTCACATTATTCCAGCCGACCAGATGCAAATCTGGGTGATGACCTGCATCAATATCGGTCCATGCGTGAGACAAAATAATAACAGATCTTCCTTGAGCTATCTTTTTTGAAAAACTTACTCAGAAGGGTCACAGAACACATGTGTTGTATTGCTGATGATTTATTTACCTTCTGATTCAGCGATATCAGCTACACGTTGGAAGAAATCTAGCCCCTTTGTAAAACTTTTCACCCTCCATGACCGATGCAGCTTTAATGTATCATTGTCATTGGCCAAATCCCATCCAGCAACCTGTGTAAAAGGAACAATTGAGGGATACATACTATAGACCTCACCTGCAATAATAAGAAGTACAAACGTATTACCTTTTGAAGTAGGTCTTGGGCACTTTGTTCGGTCATGGCGCGCAGATCCTTCGCATTGCATGGCACACACTTTTTGGTTGATAAATCTAGGACAAAGATATGAAAACAGAGCGAAAAGAATACCATATTAATAACCAATTTACATGGTTTTAGAGTTTTTGGTTATAAATGCTGAAGAAGTAGTTTACAAGGGCGACACAAGGAAATCATAGCAATATTCTCCAAAACTTCAAAACTTTAGAAACGACATGACAAAAGAAGTTGGAATTTACTACAAGACAGCAGAAAACTACTTAAGCTAGTATGGACATGAGAATGATGGATACTGATACATGAATTGATCTGGTGTAACTTTTGTCTTCCCATTACACAATGGAAGATTGACACTTGTTTGAAACTTATTCTTACAGACTCGTCATCATCTTGCCCCTAATTCACCACGGACGATGGGAAAAGGCTAAGGGGTCTCCAACAGAAGTTGTTCTAATATTGTAGAGGTGAGTGAAATCATTTGCTGTTTTTATGTCATAGAAAAAGCTTAGGGTGGCTACTGCCTCAATAAACACAAGTACCAAACAAATGAAGCATGTCATGATTCAGTCAAAACAAGGAATTCTTGATTCAAATATCAAATGGTAGAGCAGCGGAATGACTAATTTATACCTGCGAGGGAGCAAAATGTTCTAGCTCCAGAAGCAGAACCACCAGTTGTGGATGATCTAACACTATCTGTTGACATCTTACTCGTCCAATGAACAAAACTGCAAGGAAATTGCATAAATATTACATCTTTACATGCCAGGACTTGTGTAAATCCTAGAGAAAGTTGTCATCTATGGAACTCAAACAAATGGAGAATAATATCAAATAAACCAATAGTCGTAGGTATTAACAAATCAGTGAATCTGAACTAAGAACACATACATATCAAACCCAGATTTATAATTACAACCTAAGTATCAAAATCCGTCCTTTGCTACTATTCTTCACCAAAATCAAAAATCTAATTCAAATTATTACCGTTTGTGACGTCTGTACAGATTATTGAACAATGATGCAGCTGGAACCTAACAAAAAAAAAAGAGAGGTAAACACACACGCAAATCCCTGATATACATACATGCACATAAACATACACGAAGAGGGTGATTTTGGTTAACCTGTGTTCTAGAGATTGAGAAAAGTTTAGGTAGCAAGAGCCGACTCATTGGTGCCGAAGCCGTTGCGGAGCAGAAATTTCCGGGGAGAGTTTTGTAATACTTACTAATCGTGAAAGTGAGGGGTTAAATGACAAAATTTCTTAAGTTTGTGGTTAAATCTGTAAGAATCTAAAACATATGGAGCAAATATGTTGACGCGCGTCTCTTAAAGCTTGCTACTTGCTTTTAAAGTATTCGTAATTAGGGTGTCAAAAAGAAGAAAAGATATAAAAAGTATCAAAATTGCGAACTCTGAGTGTTGGATTAGGCATCTGGAGAAAAGAGATAACCTGCTTCCATGGTGAGATTTTGGTTTCTCGAAAGTTTTACGTTTCTTTATTGGAGATTTTTGACTAAATTAGAGATCACATTTAAGTTGAATTCTCTAGAAACCAGTAGAAACTTTGTATGATCTTATCAGTCGAATTTGTGTATCTCCTTATCTCAATAAACTTGTTCTTTCAATCATGTTCATCTTTGGATTATAATTACTTTCTGATGAACTTGCTATTTCTAATTATAAATTCTGGGCCTACTCTAAGGTTACTTTGTTTGAAACCTCATCTTCTTGAGTCTAAAGTTTTGGAATTTATGCTATTCCGTACTTTAATTATGTTACTTGCATGTTATTTTCTTGTATTTGTTGCGTCAAATTTGCAGTTTTGGTGTTGTTGTTAGTTTGCTGCTTTGATCTCATACAATGAGCTTTGTTATGTTTGAATTCTCTACAGAGTTGTGTTAAATCAACATCTTTCTGTTTGATCTTGCAGAGTTTAAATTATCTGTCTTGAGAAGCTGGTAGATTTTTCTATTGATGAACAATGGGTGAGAACGGGGAGAATCATTCAGTCTCTCAAGAGAGTAAATCCAAGAAGCTTGAGAGTAAAAATCATTCAGGTGTTCCCAAGAGCGATCTTTGGACTGATGGGATTATTTGTGCCTTTGAGTTTATTCGAGGTCCGAAAAAACATGTTGATTCAAAACAACTTGAGAAAGGTGCTTTGAAGCAAGAAGATGGACCAATCAGTCATAGTTTCCCTGGTCATAACCCGTTTGTTGATTCGTCTCCAGTTGATGATTTAAGGTCAAGGTCGGTATCTTCTTTGGATTTTAAAGAGGCTCATTTGCTTCCATCAGGGCATGTTGAGAGATATGAGGGAAGTCATTGGGTACCTATTGGTTGGGCTAGAATAACTGAACTAGTTCAAATGGTTCAAGTAAACGCTGAGTGGCCTAATCTAGAGTTGATTGATGATGAAGAAGATGTCCCTGTTACAGATTTAGCAGCTCCGTATTGGGAACGACCAGGTGGCCCTACATGGTGGTGTCACTTGACTGCTGGAAACTCTTTTGTTGAGGGATGGCTTAGAAGTGCTACGTGGTTGCATCCTGCAATTAGTCTGGCATTGAGGGATGAAAGTAAGCTAATAAGTGAACGGATGAGACATCTTCTATATGAGGTATGTGCATATTCAAGTTGAGTGTCAAAATTCAGCCACCTAATTTTGGTTTATAGACATGTTCTATTGAAATACTTCCACATGGATCATAGTGGTTTTGATATAATTAAAAAATATTTGTTAGTCTCTGAGCATAGTATGTCTTTCATTTAGTGTTACATCAAATGTCCCGTTACAGTTTAAACATTTACGTGTAGTGTATTTTCTTGGATGTTGTTTTTTTACTTCAGTTCTGTTGCATATCCTTAGGTTCCAGTGAGAGTAGCTGGTGGTTTATTGTTTGAACTTTTAGGACAATCAGTTGGTGATCCAGTAATCAGTGAGGATGATGTACCCGTTGTTTTCCGCTCTTGGCAAGCGAAGAACTTCTTAGTTTCCGTGATGCACATAAAAGGAAATGTAACGAACACCAATGTCCTTGGTATAACTGAAGTAGAGGTTAGTTCAAAAAGTGTCAAAATATTCTACTTAATAAGAATCTTCAAGCTTAAATAACACAAGGCTATAATATGGGTTCTGACCTACGCTAATTTTCCTTATGATTCTCCTGATAGGAGCTGCTTTATGCAGGAGGTTATAATGTACCAAGAACGGTTCATGAGGTTATAGCACACTTGGCTTGCCGTCTTTCTCGATGGGATGATAGGTGACAACAGTTTTCTGATTTACCTTTACTCTAATGAACGCTTGCCTAGTTTTGCTGACCAGAAAAGTGACTTGAGTTTTATACCATGCTCTTGTCTGGAAAGTATCTAATTGGTTGTCCTTGATTGGCTATAGATTATTCCGTAAATCCATATTTGGTGCAGCCGATGAAATCGAATTGAAGTTTATGAACAGGTTCTTAAAAATATGTATCCGTTTGTTTTGATAATACACAATGCATGTTTAACTAAAGATACTATCCTTTCTTGTTATTAGGAGAAACTATGAGGATTTGAATCTTTTCAGTATCATTCTCAACCAAGAGATCAGAAAATTATCAAGACAGGTCACCTTCTCTTCATTCTCAAACCTGTCTTGATATGTTTTAAATGAGATCTGATGTTTGTGCGTGGGATGGACTATAGTCATGGGCATGACATCTTCCTTTTTTTCATGGCAGGTCATCCGAGTGAAGTGGTCACTACACGCGAGAGAGGAGATTATCTTTGAGCTTCTCCAGCATTTGAGGGGAAACATAGCTCGACATCTCTTAGATGGTTTGAGGAAGAACACAAGGGAAATGTTGGAAGAACAAGAAGCAGTTCGTGGACGTCTCTTCACAATTCAAGATGTCATGCAAAGCAGTGTCCGCGCTTGGTTACAGGTTCTTACTCCACCGAACAAAATTAAAATCGTATCTCATAAATCTAGCATAATGGATCCATTTGGCTAAAACCCCAGTTTGCATTTTCAGGACAAAAGCTTGAGAGTAAGCCACAACTTGGCCGTCTTCGGAGGATGTGGTCTTGTACTTACCATCATCGTAGGGCTGTTTGGGATCAATGTGGATGGGATCCCGGGGGCGCAGAACACGCCTTATGCGTTTGGTCTATTCACTTTTCTGATGGTTCTCCTTGGGGCTATTCTGATTGTGGTTGGTTTGGTATACTTGGGGCTCAAAAAACCCATTACAGAAGAACAAGTAGAAGTTAGAAAGCTGGAGCTACAAGACGTGGTTAAGATATTTCAACACGAAGCGGAGACTCATGCCCAACTCCGTAGAAACAACCTTTCTCCTACTGCTGGAGATGTCTTTGATGCTGATTATATTCTCATCCAGTAAACAAACTTGGAATCTATTTTCTGTTAAGATACTACTAAATTCAGAGAGATGTCAATACAATGTTGTTGCATAAAAGATAAAAGTAGTCTGAATCACTGAGAGAACAAAGCTATTAAGTCGAGGTCTCTGTTAAATTTTTATGTGCCAGCATCTATTTCGCTAAAATTTCGACCAAATTATTCGTCTTCCATATTCTTCCAATTGTACATTTCATGTCTGAAATAGTAAAAGAGTGAGTAACGAAGAATTATTTTGGTTACAATTATTCTTAAACCAAAATGAGGAATGAGTGTAGAAAAGGTGTTATGAAGCATGAACATTTCCTCAAAGAGATAAGACAAAAAAAAAACTAGTTGTTCTTCACAACGACTGTCTTAATGAATTACATAACTGTTGTAACTAATTGACTTTGATGTTTGGTATAACAATGATCAGCTCCTTCCATAATCTCCAGCTTGTGGTTTGGTATGAGCTTTGCAAACTCCTTGGCATCTTCCACCGGTATTACCTCGTCAGTCGAGCCATGAACCGTCAAGACCCTGCCATTACAACCAATCATGGTTTGTTTGTATCCCAAACATGGATATGAGTTAGTTAAAGGGAAATCAGCGAATCTCACCTGCATTATTTGTCAATCTTGAGGCAAGCTTCATGCATATCAGTGTTTAACCTTTCCATTAAGCTCTCCTCGGTAACACGAAACCCGGAGTTTCCTGTAAAAGACCCGCACCTTGATAAAGACACTACTACTAGAGTACTGATATGTGACAGTAGATGAAGAACAAAGAGCGATGACCTTCTTTAATATCGATGAACCCTTGTTTCTTTATTCTTTGGTGTTACATGTCACATTTCATAACTTTACGGTTAACTATGTAAAAATGTAAAACAATAAGGAGCAAATTTATGAAAACGTTTACGCGCGTCTCTCAAAGTCAAAGCTAAACAATTTGCTTGTAAAGTATTCATAATTTGCGAACTCTCGAGTGTTGGATCAGCCATCTGGAGAAAGAGAATACTGTACTTCTCCTAAGGTGAGACTTTTTTTTCTCGAAATTAATTTGTTTCTTTTATTGGATATTTTTGACTAATTTGGAGATCACATTAACTCGAATTCTCTACAAACCAGTCAAAAACTTGTATGATCTTATAAGTAGGATTTGTGTCTCTCCTTGGCCATGAATTTTATAGGGGGTTTTAAGTAGTTTTTAGATTATAGATTTGGTTTTTGTTTTTGGATTTTGGCTAAACAAAAAAATCACGATGACATCAAAATAAAATACTAACAATATGTAATTTTCTAGTATTTGTTGGTTTGCAGTTTTTGTGTTGGTGTTAGTTTGGTGCTTTAATTACATACAATGAGTTTTGGTTCTTATAGATTTGTGTTATATGTGACAGATTCTAAGTGCATCAGTTTAAGTTAGCTTCCTGTTTGATCTTGAAGAGTTGAGTTTGCGAGAAAGTATATTGAAGCTGATGTGAATTGACTCTCACTGTCTCACACGTGATAAGTTCCGTAGAAGAAGCTGGTAGATTTTCTATTTGACTGACCATGGGTGAAAATGGGGAGAATCATTCAGTCTCTCAAGAGAGTAAAAATCATTCAGGTGTTCCGAAGAGTGATCTTTGGACTGATGGGATTATTTGTGCCTTTGAGTTTATTCGAGGCCCAAAAAAACATGTTGATTCAAAGCAACTTTATAAAGGTTACTTGAAGCAAGAAGATGGACCGATCAGACATAGTTTCCCTGGTCATAACCCGTTTATTGATTCGCCTGCAGTCGATTATTTAAGGTCAAGGTCTGTATCTTCTTTGGATTTTAAAGAGGCTCATGTCCTTCCATCAGGACATGTTGAGAGATCTGAGGGAAGTCATTGGGTACCTATTGGTTGGACTAGAATAACTAAACTAGTTCAACAGGTTCAAGTAAACGCGGAGTGGCCTAATCTAAAGTTGATTGATGATGAAGAAGATGTTCCTGTTACAGATTTAGCAGCTCCGTATTGGGAACGACCAGGTGGCCCTACATGGTGGTGTCACTTGACTGCTGGAAACTCTTTTGTTGAGGGATGGCTCAGAAGTGCTACGTGGTTGCATCCTGCAATTAGTCTTGCATTGAGGGATGAAAGTAAGCTAATAAGTGAACGGATGAGACATCTTCTATATGAGGTATGTGCCTTTGTTCTGAGTATCTAAATTCAACAACATTTTAAATTGTTGCTGATAATTACTTCAAATTTCCAAAATACTTCCACATGGTTCATCGTTGTTTTGGGTATGATTAAAGATGTGTGTAGTCTCTTAGCATAATAAAGTTCTTCATTTATCCTCCGGCAAAATTACATTATAGCATAATGGTATAAGTTATAGAATGAAAATTTGCAGAATAAAAAGAATGAAACTATTTTTTAAAATATGTTGATTGGATACACTTTGCATAATGACAAAATAAAATCTCATATTTATATATATACTTCATAAACAAAATAATGTTTTAAATATATTTTAGTAATATTTGATAATTAAAATTTATTGGAAAGTTGTGAATTTTTTTTATATTATTAATTATATAATTTTAGTGTAAACAATGATATTTTTTCTTTTACAATTGCTAATATTTAGTATGCGTAGAATAATATCATTTTGTTATGCAAAAACCCAACTATATATCCACTTTTTGGCATAATGAACTTTTACTTGTAATTAGGCGAAAATGCAATCCTGTGTTTTTACGTTTTTTAATGCAATTATGCAAATTTTCTTAATTGGCAAATTTCATGCATAATCGCATTAGAAAACGTCTAATTATACGTGTTATCAATGAAAAGTGTGTTAAGTTTATTTTTCTTGGATGTTGTTGTCTAACTTCTATTGCGGTTTATTTTTTAGGTTCCGGTGAGGGTTGATGGGGGTTTATTGTTTGAACTCTTAGGACAATCAATGGGTGATCCAGTAATCGGTGAGGATGATGTACCCGTTGTTTTCCGCTCTTGGCAAGCAAAAAACTTTTTGGTATCTGTGATGCACATAAAAGGAAATGTATCAAAGAGCAATGTTCTCGGTATCACTGAAGTAGAGGTTAGTTCAAAAAGTGTCAAAATACTCTACTTGATAAGATTCTTTATAGATACTTAAATAACACAAGCCTACAATATGGATACTAACTAGCGGTAAAAAAAAATCCCTCATAGGAGTTGCTTTATGCAGGGAGCTATAATGTACCAAGAACAATTCATGAAGTCATAGCACACTTGGCTTGCCGTCTTTCTCGATGGGATGATAGGTGACCACAATTTTCTGATCTAACTTAATAAACGAGTGACTTGAGTTCTATTCTATTAAATGTTCTTGTTTTAGACCAAGTGTCGTTAACTCAATTGATAAAGACACTAGGCGAAGTTTAGAGATCGCCTGTTCGAGTGACACTTGGGACGAAACTAATATTAAAGTTCTTGTTTTAGTCCGGTGTGGAAGGTATCTAACAAAATCTTTTTGTTGGTCATTGATTGGTGACAGATTATTTCGTAAATCCATATTTGGTGCTGCCGATGAAATCGAATTGAAGTTTATGAACAGGTTCTTATAAATATGTATGTATTCCCGTTATTTTATCTAATAAAACAGTACATGTTTTAGTAACAAATACTATGCTTTTTCTTATTAGGAGAAACCATGAGGATTTGAATCTTTTTAGTATCATTCTCAACCAAGAGATCAGAAAATTAGCAAGACAGGTCATCTTATCTTCAATTTTGCTCTCTCATGTTAGAAAGGCCTTTGTTGATGTTTTTAATCGAAACTTAATGTTTACATGTTGGGGAAACAAAGAACATGAAGTTTATGTTTCATATGGCAGACCATCCGAGTGAAGTGGTCACTACACGCGAGAGAGGAGATTATCTTGGAGCTTCTTCAGCATTTGAGGGGAAACATACCCCGACATTTGTTAGAGGGTTTGAGGAATAACACAAGGGAAATGTTGGAGGAACAAGAAGCGGTGCGTGGACGTCTCTTCACAATTCAGGACAACATTCAAAGCAATATCCGCTCTTGGTTACAGGTTTGTCCCCACATAATAATATATATATGGCACATAGATGAATTGGCTGAATCAGTTATTGATATTTTCAGGATCAAAGCCTTAATGGTAGCCATAACTTGGCTATCTTTGGAGGATGTGGCCTTGTGCTAACCATAATCTTAGGACTGTTCAGTGTCAACCTGGATGGTGTTCCGGGTGTGAAGCACACGCCGTATGCATTTGTCTTGTTCAGTGTATTCTTGGTTCTCATTGGAATTGTTCTGATTGCGTTTGGTCTGAGATACCTAGGGCCAAAGAAGCCCATCACAGAAGAACATGTAGAAGCTAGAAAGCTGGAGCTACAAAACGTGGTTAAGATATTTCAACACGAAGCAGAGACTCATGCCCAACTCCGGAGAAACAACCTCTCTCCTACTGCTGGAGATGTGTTTGATGCTGATTATTTTCTCATCCAGTAAACGAATTAAACGCAGAATCAATTTTTTTTGTTTGTATTCATATTACTAATCTTAGATTCGTGTTAGCCATCTTGTTGCAAAAGACACAGAAAGTAGTCTGAATCATTGAGAGAACAAAGCTCTTAAGACGAGGTCTCTGTTCCAGCATCTTTTTCGTCACGATTTGACCGAGTATTCGTGTATTCCATATGATGCGAGCCATAGACAAGCAGAGGCTGCACTTGCTTTTCGGTTTGCTCTATAAAGTTTGCAAGCAAACAAAAGGCTGGTCATGGTTGCTGAATATCACAAACTAATGTTGTGTGCTTTCTGACAATGTTCCATGATTCTAGAATGAAACGTAATCGCATAAGCCAAGTAGAAGCCATGTTTGTCATCATATAGGACTTCTTAACTTAGATGACAAACAAGGACTACTACTTGACTTATGCGATTATTTCAATTGTACGTTTCATTTCTGTAAGTATTAGTATAATGGTTTACCGTGTTATCCGATGATCTTATCTTGGTATCTATTATTCTTAAGGCAAAAATGAGGAATGAGAGTTGAAAATGTGTTAAGAAGCATGAACATTTTCTCAAAGAGATAAAACAAACAAAAAAAACTAGTTGTTCTTCACAATGACTGTCTTTATGAACTCCATAACATTTGTAATTAATTGACTTTGATGTTTGGTATAACAATGATCAGCTCCTTCCACAATCTCCAGCTTGTGGTTCGGTATGATCTTTGCAAACTCCTTGGCATCTTCCAGGGGTATTACCTCGTCAGCCGAGCCATGAACCGTCAAGACCCTGCCATTACAATCAATCATCGTTTGTTTCAATCCCAAACATGCGATATGAGTTAGAGAGAACTCAGCAAATCTCACCTGCATTCTTTGTCAATCTTGAGGCAAGCTTCATGCATATCAGTGTTTAACCTTTCCATTAAGCTCTCCTCGGTAACACGAAACCCAGCGTTTCCTGTAAAAGACCAGAAAATTGATAAAAAGACACTAGAGTACTGATCTGGGACAGTACAGGAAGACCAAAGAGCGATGGCAGTACCTTCTTTAATATCGATGAATCCTTGTTGCTTTATTCTTTCCAAATAATCTTCCCCAAGACGCTCTCCTATGCCTCTCTTCAGATCATAACGTCCCGAGAGATTGATTACATTGCGAATATCTTGATACTTCGAGGCATAGACGAGGACCACATCACCACCTATATAAAGTCAAAATAAGTTGAGTTTCTTGCAATGTCAGTTTTCACCCCTTCTGTGAATCCGTTGTTCGAGGCAGAAAATCAAACAGTCCTAGTTACCTTTACTGTGGCCAATAATTATAGGAACCACACGGTTCATGTTAGTGAAGTATCGGATAACAGAATGTAGATCATCAGCTTCATAGTTGTAGTTACCAAAATAGAAACTGCCTTTACTCTCTCTGAAACAATGGAAGATCAAAACAAAATCCAAATTCTCTCATTCACTGATGCAAAACAATGATAAAGCAAGCAAGAGAAACATACCCGTTCCCAGAGAAATCAAAACGGAAAGCGCTGATCCCTTCTTTCTCTATAGCAGCAGCAACATTTTTCATGACTTGGTCATTCTGCATAGTTTCATTAGCCAATGAAAAGTTTAATGCACATAAAACTCCTAGCAATATATGCTTCCACCTTTAGCGTACAAATCGCTAGTTAGCTTAATTGTCAATGCACTTACTCTATTGAATTCAAAAACCAGTAATCAAAGAATATAACAGGAAACTGTGGTAAGATTTTCAGTTACTCAGTAGTGTATAACCTTCCAAATCACTTACTATATGAAACAATCAAACCGACTAAAACAATAAACCCCTTGAAGTCTTACTATCTAGTTGGAATAAGCAAAGAACAGATTTGAAGTTTTCCCTCAACATTGATATTGATTACAATCCAGATTCATCCATAGTGCAAAGACAAAGGAAGTTCCAAAACAACGAAGATGACTAGCTTTTAAAGGCAAAACCTTTAATCAACTAACATTACAAATTGAACTAAAAGTATGCAACTTTATAAGTTATGGATTGAGAAATGAACATATAAGTAAGTTGCAAAACACAAAATGTGTGTAATCCGGAATTTAAATCAAAACAAACCAAATTAGGTATCACACACTAACCTTGGTTGATCGAAAGCCATGGCACAAGACCACAATTTCTGTTGAACCAGTTTCATGAAGCAGACCCACTAGCTTCTCGTTGTTGCTATTCAGAATCACTATCTTCTGTTGTGTAGTAGCTGAAATTCCCTGAGACGAATCCATTCTCAGCTTGTTTGATTTGTTGCAGGAGATTCTCTTCTTCTTAATGGGAAAGCTAACGTTGAAGAACGAGAATGTAGGTGAAGGGGAAATTTTGTAATCTAGAGAAATGTGAGGAACAGATTGCAATTTATGGAAAAGAGTTTCCATTGTTGTTTCATATTACAGTATAGTGGACTGAATATGATAAATCTTGTTTTGGGTGGAGATATGGGTGTAAATTGGACGAATTATAAGTTTATAGTTATAATAGTAAAAGGACAAACTTTATCGGGGCGAATATGTAAAAACGGGACAGACTGTATATGAAGCGCGTCTAAGAAAAGCTACGTTTGGGTTTTTGAAGCATTTCCCCTTTTAGAGAAGAGAGCTGTGTTGGTTTTTGAGGTAAAAGAAGAGACCCAATTTCGATTTGGAGGATAGAGACGAAGAAGAAGACAGCTCCGATGGTGAGTTTTTTTTGTCTCTAATTCATTACCCTTCTTTCAATTTTCCCCTATATACGTTTTAGGAAACTCGAATTTTTCTTAGGGTTTTGGGCATTGAGTTGATTTCGTTCCTGCGTAACAATAATTTGAACTGTTTGTTGATTGGAAACTGGGTTCGCTTGAATTATATTTAAGTTTGATATCGCTTAGAGTTTTGAAATTCATGATTGTTACTTTAGGGATTTGGATCAGTGGTTCCGTCTTGGTGGATCTGTTTTAATTCTAGGTGGTGCCCTTTTTTCTGAATCTGTTTTGTTTGAATTGGTGTGTGATTCCATGTTAAAGTTCTTCATCTATATTTGTAAATTATTCTATTGGATTATGTTGCTTTTGACATTGATCTTTGCTTTTAATGATCTCTTTGTTGATTTGGTTTTCTTCACAGGATTCTCTTCTTTGTTCATGGTTTATTCATGGTTCTTGAGTTGTATTACCGTTCAGTGAAATCAACTCATTGCTTTCACTTTGATATAATTGAAATTGATGATCAAAATTATATTCATCTCTCTAATATTAATATTCAACTCTGGCTACTTTCATTTCATTGCACTTTAGTGTAGTGTGAATTATATGTGCTTCCATTTAGTAGGGCAGTGGTTGTTGGGTGTATTATGAAAAAATGGTCCTAGGAAATGACGGAGTCGACTGTTTTTTTAGATGCAGTTGATAGATTAATCTTCAGTATAATGTTAGCCAAAGATAATTCATCTTCAAATGTTAAAACACTGCATTTTTATGTTTATATTTACTCCTTTTACTTCCTGTTCTGTAGGCTGATCCTGAACTAGAAGCTATTAGACAGAGGAGAATGCAAGAGCTCATGGCTCGACAAGGCATGGTAATATTTAATACCTTAACTGACATCTGTTTTTTCTCAAAAAGAAGTGTACTTTGTGGCTCGTTTCCCTTTTAAGATCTTCACTAAACTGCATCATTAGCAGGGTAAGCAGGGCAATCAGCAGAATCCAGAGCAAGAGAAACAGCAGGAAGATGCTAAAAGGTGTGTATCATTGTCTATTAGTTGACATGTATTATGTATATGAATTTGGAATTGTATATTTAAACTAATGTATTCTCTGATTGGAACATTCGTGTAGGGAAGCTGATGAACGTAGGCAAATGATGCTTAGTCAAGTATTGTCTTCTCAAGCCCGAGAGAGAAGTAAGTCTCATCTAAAAATGTGTTGGAGTTCATCTAGTTACTCTCCCTTTCTTCTTCATTATGTCATTATTATATCTTTTATGTTTCTCTTTCTTTCTTTTTTTCGATAGTTGCTCGAATTGCTCTGGTGAAACCTGAGAAAGCTAGAGGTGTGGAGGATGTTATTTTGAGGGCTGCTCAGATGGGACAGATAGTTGAGAAGGTAAAAAAATTCAGTCACTTTTCAATGTCATAGTTCAGAATTCTTACACATCATATGGTTTCTACTCAAGTGCCGCTGGTACTACACGAGTGTTATGCATCAAAGAGTTCGTGAACTATACTCTGTTTGCTTTACAGGTTTCTGAGGAACGGCTTATAACACTGTTGGAACAAATAAACAGCCAAACTACCAAGCAAACGAAAGTCACGGTAAGGTCACACAATCCTCAAAAACACAAGTTATTAAAGCAAAGTCCTTGCTCTTATCTTAACCATCGATATCATTGAGTGTAAATTGATCTCGGATATTTATCTTCACTCGTGTAGTACCAACGGCGCCGTGGGGTGGACGACGATTAGGAAGGAAGAAGAATATTATGATGTGCTTTGTATATCTATGGAGATCTCACTGTTATGTTAGTGAGTTCACTTAAGATCTACTTAAATGTTTCTGTTCAATATGTTTATTGTGAGTGAATCTTGATTATCTTCCAAACACTTGGGATGAGATTAAAGCAATCTGAAACTGAAGCTCTACATTTTTATTTTTGGCATTTCCTCTGTGTGATCTATCTCCATCTTCGTCTCTCTTCCCATTGCCTGTTATGATTTGAATATTATTAGAAAGAAAAATGGTTCTGTTCTAATTGTAATTCTCATAAAATTGATGTTGTTATTACTAATTCATGGCATTCTCAAGTCATTGGCTTCTTTTTTGTCTTATTAAAAAAAAATCGCTCAAAGTCTAAAGTAACAGTCGAAAAAAAAAAAAGAGTCTAAAGTAACAGCAACAACAAAAAGTTGGTTTTGATCCTCAAAAATAATTTTCATCGAGATCATGAATTATTAAAAGAAAATGTTATGTATCTTTTTTCGATTTAGTTTTATATCGAATTTTAGCTTTGATGAACTCAAAACACATGTTTGAAAATACGAAAATCTCAAACGTAGAATCAAAACGTTTTGTGATTTTTAAGGATGATCGATCACGTACGTAATGTATGCTTCATTAGTTCATATAACTTATGATTAGTAGTACGTCGTTCGAATATAGATCAGTCATTATCATTAGATAAGCCATCTTTCTACAAAAATAAAGTGGCTATATTGAAAAAGTAATTAAAAAGACAGTTGAACAACATTTTATGCAAAGTGTGTTACGATCCGTACAATAATCAATTAATAAAACGCTAAGACTTGGTCTTCTTAAATACTAGTGATTAGAAAACGACATTAGTGGAGTGGATGTTGAACTTGAATTCTCGAATTCAATTGAGCCTAAACGTTGACTTTTGACTTTTCCAGTCATTGGTTTCCTTTTCGATTTCCTAATACTTTTTTTTGTGTCCCCTTGTCTCTAGTCTTTGTTGTATTCATAATTATCTCATATAGTAAAAATGAATGTAACACTACTCGATAATGCATCTACTTTTTTTTTAATTGATTATATGTCTATATTAGAAGATGGAACATTTCGGATTTTTAAATATCATTTTCGGAAACATAAAGCTTAACACTTTTGGGAACAAAATTTCCGAACTTTTGAGAATAGCTAATTGCCGTCGATGGTTACAAGAGTGGAGAAACGTGAGATAGGTGGACCTGAACGGTCAGGGCATTATGTAAGTGATTTTTCATTGTTTTGACGAAATTATGGATAAGTAAACATTACGATTATGAAAATTAATCATATCTCAGAGTTGTCATTTACCTATTGTACATAAATATTACCTAACGAAATACCTGCTCTAAACGTCGAAACATTCATTATTTTAGTGTCACACTCAACTAGAAAATAGAATTGACATGAGTAATGAGTTTTTCAAAGTCATATACTTTTCATGTTTTTGTTATATAATTTAAATTTGGACTAGAACTGAATACTTCTAAGTTTTGACGATAGAGCATTACATCTACTTGTGAAACTAAATGTATCACACGACATGTAGATGATTGAAAAAGAAGAGAAATTATGATTCATAAGAAACATTTATTTAGCAAAAAAACAATTATAATATGTTCTTTTCCCCCTAAGTAAAGAGAATTATTAGCTTAAACTATTTTGGTACTGAGAGTGAAGGATTTGAAAAAGGTTATTGAAATATTAGGTTATCTATGCTATTTTTAACTAGCAAATATCGAAATACTTTTATTATATTATATTTGTCGTCAAATCGACAAAATTAAAACTAGCAAAATTGTAGGTGAAATGTCAAAGAGAAAGTGACAACCGTGCACCTTTTTTACTTGTACAAGTGTCTCCACAATTTACCTATCAATTAGCGTCTCGTAGTATTTTTGAATTTTAAACTATGATAAGTTTTTCCCATTAAATTCAAAGTTTTCTACAAATAATTTCTATTTATTTTATAATAGTAAACTCTTAAACGTCTAATTGACTTATCAAACACCACTAGACGTTAGGTGTACTAGAAATGCCACACAAAACTTCGATTAGTGCTTAGCATTTTTGAACTTCCTCCATGAAAAAACGAAAAGCGAATATAATAAGAAGGTTTTTTGGCTCCCTAATTTCCAAGAAATAGTGTTGTTGAACTGTACTCACTTGAACTCTTTTGGTAAAAGAATTATGGTTTAAGCCTTTAAGGTTACTTCTTCAATTGTTATACTTACAAAAACACGCAAACGAATATGGTTAGTGGGTTCGACCTCTCATCACATAGTGATGAAATCCGTTAAAAAATTAAAGAAACCATAAACCAAAGTCACCAAACACTCAAAATTCTAAAATTACAAAGCAAATACATAAAATGACATAGGGCTTGGGTCATCAAAGACAGGGGGAATGAAGAGCACGTGATATGCAGTCTCATGCACGACTTTGCTGATCCTAATGGTCAAATACGGTGTCATTTGCTTCCACGTCTCTTAATTACATTTTATGTTTCTAACACTAAAAAGTAAGAATGCAATCATATGGTTTAAAGCCGTGTACGTACAGACAAATTGCTCGAAATAGCCAAACTCGATTCACTCGTAATATATATGTTTTTCCAAGTTCAAACAATGGTTAGATAATAGAAATGTTTAGATCCAATCATTGTGTTTTTATTTTTGTGAGTATATTTATTCTTAAGATTCTTTTTCGACGTCTAGAGATATGGTTATTTGTTAGTGTCTAGACTTATCTAATCTTAAATAGAAAAGCTAAAGAAAGTGAAGTCATTGCTTTGAAAGACGTTGACTGTTCACAAAAACAACTAGTCTTCGTTGACTTTGAATCAACAACAATAATGTAGCTCCAAAGAAAGGAGTATATCTAATTCAAACCCTTATTTAAACAAGAAAGAAAGAATTCGTAAGCTTTTCTATGGAGGTTATTTGTATTAATGAACCAAAAAGTTATATAAAAAGGGTTATAGAGAGAGGCGCGCAAAATGAAGACTTCTGTTAACTATTCTTTGGCTTCTTGTATATGCGTATTAATATATGATTCGTTATAATTCACCAAGAAAGATTTCTTTTGACGAGTAGAAAGAGTTGGAAGTATATGCATAATGTCTACATAACTTTATACATTTGACCTCTATTTTATCTTTATTTTTAATATTCCTCGGTAGGACTTCTACGCACATAAACTTTTAAAACCTAATCAGATTGCATTTATATATACCTCAATTTCTGATATTGTCTATGGACATGGTGACAGTTTAAATTTGTTATGTACTACATGATATGGTGTTATGGTGATGATCATGTCCACTATGAGATATCTACGAAGATATATGTACGTATGTTTTCCAACATATTTTCTATTTTATTTTTACGTTTAGTCAAGACCATATTCATAGCGTCAATCTCCATGTGAATTCTAATAATGTAGACTCTTAAGAATAAACTATTCATTGTCTTAACCAAATGTATGTTTACAAGACGAAAAAAACACAAGGAAAGAAAAAGGAAAGAATGAAAGCCAAAACATAGTGTGGTAGATAGGATTAGAGAGAAATATATAGTTAAATGCTCCTTTATAGAAACCACTTTTAGTTCAATAGCTCTCTAGCTATATTTAATTTTTAGTTGAAATTGTCAAACCTTTCTTTTTCATATACATCAAAATATTTTAACAATTTATACCCATTAAAGTCTTCTAATAAGATTATGACCCTTCCAAACTTTTCAGTATCTCCCTCTTGAATTCTTTCAAATTAGTTTAGTATTTCACATTTTAGAGAGACTATAATCTCAAATTACATACCATAGTTGATACTTTGGTTCGACAAGTAATTTAATAATATTAAGAACGATTGTTGCTGGTAGCTAGTAAATTGGTCATATCTATTTGGTTGATAGATCATATATTAAAATTTGATCTCAGATCATCGACCATCATACACATAATTTGTAGTATAATTCATCTTTTATGTCCATTTTCTGCCATTGCGGGTTACTCAAATAAAGTTGGGAATTAATTGCAAATTTTTTCCTCTAATACAATTAGAAACGATGACAAAAAAAAAGGTATATATATAATTTCTAACAACGGAGCATACGCCTAAAATATCCAAAATATGCTTCATGAACCTTAATATAATTAAGGGTAACGAAAAACAGTTTCGATTGGAGGGTCAAATAGTGTTTCCAAGATTTAACTCCATAAATCAACATCCAGTTTGGGTAAAATAATTTTGTCTTGTGTAAAAATTTTCCTAGCTAAAACATTAAATCACACTGAAGTAGACTATCTTGGGATTATTTTTTAGTTTTTTGATAACCACTACATTGATATTTTCAAATTGAATATACAAAGGACAGTCTTCTACATATGGTTTGAATGCAAATCTATGAATCTTCATATGGTAGGTATATTATACCTCAATAAAAGATATTGATCTTAAACTGATATGTTAGAAATCCAACGTTATAAAGTACAGGACGTATAATTTGGTACATTAAAAGAGATTAGTTACTCAATTTATAACCAATCGGAAATATGGTATCATAATTCCATTGATTTTACTGACCAAACATTACCAATGGACATTTTTATTTTTTCCAAGTGATATCGCTCCAAAATGATTTAATTAAGACCTTAATAGAATATTCAGAACAAAAAACCATCCAAGTATTAAAGTAAAGTTGAATGGACTTGTATTTATAAGACTTGATCACCCAAAGTCCACATATAACCTAACACCTAAGTTTGAAGAACCAAATCTCTTCCTCTTCTTCTCTTTCTCCTCTTCTTCAATGGATGATCATGTTGAGCACAATTATAACACATCTTTAGAAGAAGTACACTTCAAGAGCTTAAGTGATTGCTTACAAAGCTCATTAGTAATGGATTATAACTCACTAGAGAAGGTCTTCAAATTCTCACCTTATAGTTCCCCTTTTCAATCGGTTTCACCGTCAGTAAACAACCCTTACTTAAATCTCACTTCGAATTCTCCGGTGGTCTCATCTTCCTCCAATGAAGGCGAGCCTAAAGAGAACACCAACGATAAGAGTGACCAAATGGAGGATAACGAAGGCGACCTACATGGTGTTGGTGAAAGCTCCAAGCAACTGTGAGTTTTTTTCAACCTTTTACTTTTCTTTCGGAGTTCCTCACATATTTTTGTTCTTTATGGACTAGATGTCCTGAAACAAAATTTAGACTATATAATTAACGTGAAGCTTATAAAAATCAACAATCACTTGCCAACATAGAACGTGGAAACCCTTGAGATTGATATGCTTTAGATGGATGGGTATGGTCAGGACAAAACAAGGTAAAAAGAAAGGAGAGAAGAAAGAGAGAGAAGTTAGGGTTGCATTTATGACCAAAAGCGAGATTGATCATCTTGAAGATGGTTATAGATGGCGAAAATATGGACAAAAAGCAGTGAAGAACAGCCCTTATCCAAGGTTCATTTATTCACTACACTCTATTCAAATCCACACATTTATAAGTTACAGATATATATATCATAATGGTTTTGTAAGAAAATAAAGTGTATATTATCATAATATCATAATTTGTTTATGCGTTTTCAGGAGTTACTATAGGTGCACAACACAGAAGTGTAACGTGAAGAAACGTGTAGAGAGATCGTTTCAAGATCCGTCGATCGTAATTACAACCTACGAAGGAAAACACAACCATCCGATCCCATCGACGTTGAGAGGAACCGTGGCAGCTGAACATCTACTAGTCCACCGTGGTGGTGGAGGCAGTTTACTCCATAGCTTCCCTCGTCACCATCAAGATTTTCTCATGATGAAACATTCTCCGGCCAATTATCAATCGGTGGGATCTCTGTCGTACGAACATGGCCATGGGACCTCTAGTTACAATTTTAATAATAATCAACCAGTTGTTGACTATGGTCTTCTTCAGGACATTGTTCCTTCAATGTTCTCCAAGAACGAGTCTTGAGAGAGGGGTATGTACGTACTATAGATCGTATCGTTATGGTTGCATTATATAAGCATAAATCATTTGTACTATATGTATGTAAGTAGATTCTTAGGTAATGTATTTATTCATATCTATACATGCATGTTAATTTATATATATTTCACTGACACACTGGCACTGCTACTAATCATTTGTAATCTTGATTATTAAAAGAGTTAATTAGAGTATTTTACATTTTGTCCTCTTCCAAATCAGAGTATTTTTTGTATAATTGGGTATATGATGTGGTATCTTAATTTATTTGGGGGCAGACAAGTTATATATTGATAAAAGTAACCATCACACTTCAAACGAGGAGAAGTTTAGAGAAGACAATGATGTGGTTATTTTACATAGCGATATTGGAACCAAAAGAAAGAAAAGGTGGAAAGCTGAGGATGATTTCACTTTGATTTACTTACATCTGTTATTGTTCAAAAAAAAAAAAAAAAAT
>Ga0041059_1000164_pt1 | contig 41998 bp, 22 predicted proteins | sample AraColnosormetaG_FD_56232 | JGI IMG/M metagenome (GOLD analysis project Ga0041059, IMG submission 56232) | Arabidopsis roots microbial communities from North Carolina, USA - Col MF nosort | ecosystem: Host-associated > Plants > Roots > Unclassified | place: USA: North Carolina | collected...
AAATCTATAAAAAAAAAAAAAAATCATGTATATAGAATTATAGATTCTTAAAAGGAGAGGAGGATACTATTGATAATGCAATCTCAGTTCATCATTTTACTGTGTTCTTATCCTTATATCCACGTCACTTTCTTTTAGCATCTTGTCATATATATATTGAAAGCTTGTATTTATATCCACCAAGAGTTAGTTAACACATCCTTAAACAATCGAAAATAGCGACAGATTAGTGATATGAAATGTTTGGCTATGAAACAATGCTATATCATAATTGGTTTGGACCTTTTGGTTACGTTTCATAACGTCCATTCGGCAATAATTTGAGCTGAGATAGTCATTTCTGGTTTTAGTATAAGCCAATACATGTAATGTGTACAGTAATACGTATTTATGAATCTACATTGGCTGGAAAATTTTCAATCATATATTATTAATTATTTTATCGTATCCCTCTTTATGTATTGTGATTGTACAATATGAAAAAAGACTACAAGATAAGCATTAGACAAGGCATTATGCATATATGAAGAAATTAAATAAGAACCAGGTACAGTAATTAGTTTAATTAAAATAATGCTTAGCTGAAATTGTCAATGAAATTAAGGAGGGTAAAAAGAAGAGGACTTGACCAAAAAAAGAAGAGAACAAAATCAAAATGTATATGAATTGTTATGCATTTCAATTAAAATTGCTTTATACAAAGAAAGAAAAAAATCAAATTCAAAGGAAAAAGGTGGCAGACAAAAGAGTGAAGCAAAGTTGACAATCAGAAGTTGCAAGCGTGAACATGAAACTGATGTCTTGTCATTTACTCCACACTTTACTATTTTTTTGTTTTGGTTACGAGATGTTATAATCTTTAGCTTTTTAGTGTTTTGGATCAGTCATTAACAATATACTGTATATGATGATGCCGTAATTTGTAAAATAATACTTATATAAATAAGGATGTATCCGACAAAACAGAAACAGATATCTCTATTCTCTACTCTCTCTAGTCGATTGTTATATGTGTAAGACAGGTTTTTTTTTTTTGATAAATGTTAAAGACAGGCTTCATTAATGGGGATGGCCCATTTCAGATGGGCTTAATAGTAATTAACAGGCTTCATTATTTCCTGTCTTCACTTAAAATTTCATTTCTGTTTAATTCTGGTTCATGCTTTTAGTCGTTTTTTACTATGTTATCAAACTAAAATTAATACATGATCATTTAAACCTAAGATTAGTTGGAATTTATATTTTTTATTCAAAAATAATAATATAATTTATACTTAAGAAATTAGTTTGAATATTGATATAAAGAAAATAACCAAATTAAAATATAATGAATTCAACAAAAAAAAAAGATATAAGGAAGCTTACATTGACGAATCCCATTTATTCTTTCTTAACAAGTAAAAATGATCTATCAATATTATATTGGTTATATTTGATAAATCCCAGTTATGTTCTTAATATAAGCCTATTAATAAATAAAACATAAGTAGAACAATAGGTTGACCAAAAATAAAATAAGAGAACAGTCGTTATTATCATTCGTGTCTTACACGAAATCGGATAAAACTATAAAACTAATAACGCGATTAAGAAAGCATACAAGTAAGTCGTCGCCCGCAATGTTGACTGACCCATTCTTTTCTTGGTTCTTATTTCCCTTTCTATTTAGGTTGTTTTCGATTTTCTAAATAACATGTGTTCAATTTTATTTTTTTAAAAACACATGTAAATCAGAGGCGTCAATTTCTGGAGTTTTGAATATGTTATTGGTCCGGTGCTAAATTTTTAAATGTCATACTCAATTTAGCTCAACCCATGCATGGACCTCAAAACCTATATGGTTTGTAACTCGTAACCACTAGATCGTATTATATACTCGAATATACGATCTTGTGTATAGACTTGCACCCCACTTCTCTTTTATAACATTCAGAGGAAAAAATAAAAAAAGAATTTTAAAATCTCACTCGCTATACCATATTGATACGCCTCAATATTGGTACGTAAACTTCCAATCAGTTTCCTATTCCTATGTATATCTATACATTATAATAATTAAAAACTATATGTTATACAGTTTTCTTAAAAAAACTGCGGAGAACATAAGGCTGCAGCCGACATTATCCGTGTTTATCCGTGTCTATATAAGACTCATCATACTTTTTCATTTCCAAACATATTTCAAAACTCACACACAAAACAATCCATACCAACGCAGAAAAAGAAGTTCAAAAGGTATTCTATAGCTGACATGACAAAGAGCAAAGACGGTTCGCTACTAAACCGGTTGAGACAAGCAGTGAATAAAGTAAAATTCGTGTTAAGTTTCAAGATAAATAGCCTCTGGGGTCTCGTACCGATGCTTGGTTCTTCCTCTTCTTCTTCGTCTCTTCGGTTAAGTTTCAACGATAGACCTGGTTTAACAGCGGCTTTTACAGAGAATGAACCGGACTCAACCGGTTCTTCAAGGGGAGCGTTGTATAGAACCGTGAGTTATGATCAATCTTCAGATGAAGACATTGACAACAAAGCTGAGATGTTCATAGCTAATTTCTACAGACAGCTTAAGATTGAGAGACAAATCTCTTTGGAACTTAAATATTGCCAGGGTAATAATCAGAGTTTCAACTACAGATCGCCTTAATGTTCCTATTTTTTTATTTATTCATTCGTTTATTTGTTGTAATACTAAGATCCTATAATTTTCATTGGATCTTAGCTGATGATAAATGGCCTGCTATTTTTTTTGTAGTGTATAGGCTTTATCCATTGTTATTAGCGAGTCACATTTTTTCATTTGCATTTATAATTTATTAATGTAATCATGAGAGACAAATGTGATGACGTAATGTCATGATGTTAGTGATTCGAGTATGTATTAAACTTTGTATTGCTTGATAATGCATTCAAAGCTTCTGTTTAATACTTTTCATTGAACTATTTGGCTAACTACAACTAAATATTCTCAAGATCATTTTGATTACTGCTATAAGATAAAATTTTAGAGTTATTGGACTCTATAGTCGCTAAGTGGTGCATCAGGTTTTCCAATTTGGAATTCGGATTTGTGTTGACGTTTTCAAATGTCATTTATTACATAGAGCATCCAATACAAAAATCATGTTTCATGCACCACAATCATTAATGATGCCTAAAGTTTCTTGCGACCATCATATCCTCTTCTTTTAATCTTCCACTGAGGTCGTGGTCGTGGTCCATCGGCATACATTCTTGATTCTTCTAATGGATATGGCCTAATTGGGCTGAGTTTGGATATTAGAATTTATGGCTTAATGGCTATGTCGACCTACCATTTAGGCCCAAACAAATTCAGACTAAATCACTCTTTTTTTTATAGGACTAAATCACTCTTTTTCTCGTTTAGACTTCAAATTGAAGTCAAATTTTAAGATAGAAATTCCAAGAACACTTTTACCCTTTTTATTTATTTCCCAAACACTTTTGCATACAGATCAAATTTTCTTATGAATAATATTTTCTCAAATCTTAAATCTCATAAGACAATAAAATATGGGGTATGAGAAAAAGGTAAAGCGTGTAGTAAGATCTAAAAGAAGTCAACGACTTAATTAACTTTGGGGAAGAAGAAGTGGCAAGATGAGATAGTTGCGGATCACGAAAGTCGAAGCCCACCACGTTCCTTAATTTTATTTTACCAAATTTATATTTGACTCCAATCACCATACTTTCAATTTTGCAAGCTATATTTGAATATTTTAAAATCTAAAGAAACAATTTTTATATCAATATTTCTGGCCAGACTTTAGGCTTAGATCCACCACTTTATGCTTCCAACTAAAATATCCATCCATGAATTCCATATAGTACAAGACCTTTCAAGTTGAACTTATTTGACTTATATTTGTTAAAAGATTGTAAGAAACTACAGCGAATTTTTCAACTCATACTCTGGTTTTAAAAAAACTTTTAGGCATATATTATTTCAAAATAAAAACCGTTATTTCTCAAATGATCTTTCTAAAAAAATATCCCAAAAAAGGTACACAAATAAATAGAGACACTAGCATGATAAATGGCGTGAAATACTGAAGCAACACACTTGCTTCGTTTACAAACTCTACTTTGAACCTCACGTTCCTTAAGCTTCTCTAAAGCTCTTTTTTTTTTATTCCCCATAACAAAAATATCACAAAGAAAAAATCCAAATGCGTTTCCTTGAAGGTTAAAAAGTTTCGTTTTTATTTAATTTCTTACTTTCCTCTGCTTCTCAACATCTCTAAGCTTTCATTGAACAAGGAATATGAAATCTTCTCCAAGATCAGAAGGAAGAAAGTTCATTATCCCTTCTTTCTTCTTCATCATAGCTCTTTGTGTACTAGCTTTCATCAACGAGATCAGATTCGATAGCTTATTGAGTTTTGGAAGATGTGCTTTGTCAAATGTTCCTATGAATAATGGTTCATCAGAGACTCCATTGTTGTCTTCTTCTCCTGTTGATGATGAGATTAGGATTCTTATTGGAATCCTTACACTTCCTGATCAGTATTCACGTCGCCATTTTCTCCGGATGATCTACGGGACACAAAATGTTCCGGACGGTGTTAAGGTTGATGTGAAGTTTGTGTTCTGTAATTTGACTAAAGAAGACCAGAAAGTGCTTGTTGCTTTGGAGATTATGCGTTATGATGACATCATTATACTCAACTGCAATGAGAATATGAACAAAGGTAATTGGTTTATCTTGGTTTAGAATTCCAATTATTCTTCTTTTGGTTTGGCATATATAGACTTGATTATTATTTGGCATAATCATATAGAAACTTGGTAAAGAAGTTTTTGGTATATAATTGTAACATTTTCAACTAATTCGATTTTTGCAAATATCTACAGGCAAGACTTACACATACTTCTCAAGCTTACCAGACATATTCAATGAGACCGATGCACAAAAACCACCGTACCATTACGTAATGAAAGCCGACGACGACACATACATAAGACTAGAAAGTCTCGTTGCATCTTTGAGACCACTCCCTCGAGAAGATCTTTACTACGGCTATGTAATTCCATGTCCAAGCATGGACCCATTTGTTCATTACATGTCAGGAATGGGTTACTTAGTGTCATGGGATATTGCGGTTTGGCTCAAAGACTCGGAAATTCCCAAGAAACATCTAGAAGGTCCTGAAGACAAAGTGTTTGGCGATTGGATTCGAGAAGGAAGACGAGGAAAAAACCGGTTTAACGCTAAGTGGTCCATGTATAATTTCCCTGAGCCACCGACTAGATGCACACATGAGCTTTGGCCAGACACTATTGCCGTTCATTTGTTAAAGAACCAAGAGAAGTGGATACGTACATTGAACTATTTCAATGTTACTAGCAATCTCAAGCCTTCTAAACTATACCACATACCGTAGATAGTCTTTTTGTTTGCTTTTACCGGATTCTTATATTTATACTTTACATTGTTTCTCTTGAAATTGGTAAGAAATGTTCTTTAATAATCGATTTTTTGGGAGGGATTTGTAGTACACTAATTAAGGATTGTTCAAACATGTTTAATAGTCAATCTGGTGGGGTTTTTTCATAGTAGCCCACTAAGCAACGTTCAAATCTACAATTTTTGGTCTTTTTTGTTGTCCATCTTCTATAGTTACATTACACTTAAACTACTCATTAGACATGAAGGTAAAATCAAATTTTGTCACATACACCAACATTAGGGGTACAATAGTCATTTAAACAGGTGAAAAGAAGGCGGCTTGGGGAGTGAATGGGCCTCACGAATTATATACAGCTTTGACTGTGACATAAGTTAAATGACAGACGAATAAACAAAAAAGCCCTTTAATCAGAAAAAAAAAGTAAAGCGTGACCTAACGAACATCAACGACAAGTGACATTATCATTACTCTCATCGAGAGCGTTGGTCTCTCTTCTCCTTCACCTTTGAGTTTCTCGAGGCTCTTTTCTTAATTTTACTGCTAAATAGTAGTGTTTACTGTCTTCAGCCGCCGTCGCCGGATTCCATTATCGAAGGCGACGGAAGCAGTATCTTAGGTTTTGTCCGACGAAGCTCCGTTTGATTGTTATCGGTTCCGTTGTATTCGTCGATCTTCCATTTTCGTAAGGAATCTTCCTCTCTTTTTGTCGTTAGTTCTTGGTTCTTCTTCTCGGAGCTGAGATGGGATATTGTGATTCATGTGGACTAGTTTTTGAATTAGTCTGGAGATTTGGCTTTTTCGATCGATTCGATCTGTTTCTCGCCATTTGTGTTTGCTTCGATTCTATAGATAGATTGACATAGTTTTGGTTTGGAATTAGAGAACTGTAGCTATAAGCAATTGAAGCTTTGGATTGATATCAATACAACTTCAAGCATCTGATTGGTAGATTAATGCAGAGCATTTCTGAATAGTCGTGATTTGTTTTTGATATTAGTGTGTATTTGCTTTACTTTGTAGGCATTTGTTTTCTATATCCGAAGATGGGAAGCAGTCCAGCTCCGTTTGCCGATATTGGCAAGAAAGCCAAAGGTAACTCAACATTGCTTTGGTGTTGGTTTCTGTGATTGTTGTGGTTCCCATTTATTGAATATTTGTATTTCAAAACCTGCAGATCTCCTAAACAAGGATTACATTTTTGACCACAAGTTTACTCTCACAATGCTGAGTGCTACAGGAACGGTAAGTGTGATATAACTTGGATCCTTTTACTTGAATGGAGTTAATCCATCTTATAAGAAAACATAATTTGCTTATATGAACCGTTGAAGATTACTTGAATAGACTATGCTCAACTTACCAGGGAAGTGCTTATGAATACTGGTATTACATGCTTTTTGAATCCCAAGTGGTTGCAGTAGTTCGTAGAAGCATGCTCTTTGACTGCTTTATACCTATTTAACTTAATGTTCTTAAACTGCTTTATACCTATTTAACTTTATACTGCACAATGTTATTTTCTTTCCTACAGGAATTTGTGGCTACTGGTTTGAAGAAGGATGATTTCTTTTTTGGCGATATAAGCACACTATATAAAGGTCAAAACACCATTGTTGATCTGAAAATCGACAGCCACTCTAGTGTAAGCAAATTTCTCTAGTGATTTTTTTTGCACCTTAACTGTCCTAAACCATATTACTGAACATATATATCTTACGCAGGTGTCGACGAAAGTAACTCTCAAAAATCTCTTGCCATCCGCTAAAGCTGTAATTAGTTTCAAAATACCTGATCACAAGTCTGGCAAGGTCAGTGCATAGCCCATATGAGAAATGAGTATTATACCCTAATGTTTGTTAATTTCTGTACTCAGTAATTTGTGGCTTTGCTATGTTTTCAGCTGGATGTGCAATATGTTCATCCTCATGCTACGCTCAATTCCAGCATTGGCCTCAACCCAACTCCTCTGTTAGATCTATCAGCAACTATCGGAAGCCAGAATGTTTGCCTTGGTGGTGAAGTCAGTTTCGACACAGCTTCATCATCACTAACAAAGTACAATGCAGGGATTGGTTTCAACAACCAAGGCGTCTCTGCTGCACTCATACTGTAAGAAACAACACGATGCTCCATTTTTCCATCTGCTTTTGGTTGTGGCTTAATTGAGACTGTTAATACTGTAGGGAGGATAAAGGGGAGAGTCTGAGAGCTACTTACGTCCACACAGTGAACCCAACCACATCCTTTGGTGCAGAACTGATCCGTCGCTTCTCCAATTATAACAACAGCTTCACCGTCGGAAGCTCTCACTCTGTGGATCAATTCACAGTGGTTAAGACCAGATTTTCTAACAGTGGGAAAGCAGGGATGGTGGTCCAGAGAGAATGGAGACCGAAGTCGCACATCACTTTCTCAGCTGAGTATGACTCAAAGGCTGTGACCTCTTCACCAAAGCTTGGTCTCGCCCTCGCCCTCAAACCATAAAACAAGAAAAGAGCTCTTATCAGTTTGGAAAACACAAACTAAACAATTCAATTTTTCACCAAGTGCTAAAAAAATCACCCCCAAACGAACGGTTTGTAGGGTTATTGAATCACTTTTGCATTAATATTTGTTTTTTCATTGTGATGTGAAAGAAAAGGGAGTGAGCAAAACCCAATTTTTTTTAGATGGAATCTATTAATTTTTTGTTTCTTTAGACTTTGGTTTCACTTGGTTCGATCGATCTGTATAAACGTACGACACCGTGAACCCCTTTGTTCACCTCTAGTATAGAAGAGCCATATAAAACAGTTGTGATGCCGAAGAAATAAAAATAATCACTACTGTTCATACGGGCCGGGCCGGCCCATCTGCACCAAAAAATGTTAGATGCAACCTTATAAGTAATAACTCTATGCATGGGCTAATTATGTATGTTGTACTTGCCTAAAAACGAGAGAGAGATTAAAAAAAAGGTTAATATTCTTGATGTCTAAAGGCCAAGTCCCCAAGATCCTGTTTTTGATGGTTAATATGATGATACGAACGAACTATGAGTTTAGCGATGAAAGCGAGAGTTCCTTTTGAAAAGGTCAGAAATCTTGACCAATATTTAATGTTCTCATGAGTTACAACACCTTTGACATTTCTGTATTCTTTTATCATTTCCGTTTAATCTTCATAACTTGCAAACTTCAAATACCAATAATTCGTTGACCAAAAACTGATTCCAATAGTTTGAGAAAATATCTCCCATATATTTCTCCGAAAATCCGATGCATACTTTTCAGAAATCGTAACTCTTTAATGTAAAAAATTTAACGCTGAATCGAAGGGGGTGTTATTGGATTGTGACTTTGAAAGAGTTTTAATGACTTTAAAAAAATATAGAAAGTAGATAAAATGAAAGATTTTAAATGACTTTTAGAGAGTTTTGTATAATCTCTATGATTACTTTTCCAAAATCTTGTAAAATCCTCCTATAATCTTGTAAAATCTTCCTAGTTACAAAGTCATTCACAATCTCTCTTTTTTTATGATACTTTACATGATTTTAGTTTGTAAAGAAAAGTGTATAAAATCATAAACCAGTAACACAATAATTTAAATCATTAACAATCATAGATTCATTTGTTTTAGTTGAATAACACAAATTTTTTAATGACTTTATTAGAGTATGAATCTAATAACTCAAGATTTATGAAGACTTTAAATTACTTTTTACAAATCAAAATCTAATAACACCAAACTTTAAAAGAGTCTTATAAAATTTTAATTGAATAACACAAGATTTTTCACAACATTTCAAATCATTAAAAATTCCATATAAATCACAAACCAATAACACCCCCGAAGTAAACGAAAGGTAATATAACAAAAAAGGTAATACTCAGTTTAGGTGATTCTTGGTACTATTGTATATGAAGATTTTTGTCTTGTAATATACTCTCTGATCATGTTTCCCTTAATGTCAATTTTATTTTGATAATGTGAAGATACTATGATATATATATTTGGCATATCTAAATTCGATTTTTTTGGGGTCCCAAATATCAAAATTGGAAATAATAAACGTTACATAATTAGTCCAACCCATACAATATGTTCTCAAAGTATCTGTCACACTGTCATATATTTTAAATTTTCTATTCCAAATTATTTGCATTGTTTTGAACTGCCGCACATGAAATGTTTGCCTCTATTGATTCAAAAAAAAACTTGTTTTGTTCTGTGTTAAAACTACTTGTTAATGTAGTTCACAAAAAAAAAGCATATGCAATTCGAATTAACAAAAGAAAATATACGTGGATCAGTAGATGGTTTCCCTTGGATTGGAGGAAACGTGAATATATCTCCAAAAAATTGTAATGTTTTGAAAAAAACACAAACAAACACCAACATATGTTTCTTCTGCATGTTAAATTTTTCAGGGGGCGTTTTACTTAGCTGTACTTGTCTATAACTTTTACTCTGCAACAACCCCAAAATCTTTTTTAACCTCATTCACTTTTGTGGACTATCACATCATCACATCAACTCGTTACCCTTTTTTATATTCATACCTCCTGGAAATAATATTTTTCTTTTTTGGTAAATGGATATCTTAAGTTTTTTTTTTAATTCAATCTACACAGTAATTACTAGACATATAACAAAAAGATTGCGTGCCTAATGATAATCACTTCATTTCTCCTAAAATGTAAAACAAAAAGAAAAAAAAAACATTTATACTAAATTATTAATCAATATTGAAAAGATGACAATTTTGTCACACACTAGAAAATCCGTTACAAATTTTGTTATTTATATAAAAAGTCTAAAGACGTTACTTGAAAAAAGCAAAGGAAAAGTCTAAATCCATTATTTAGGAAAAAGAAAGAAAACAAGAAGGAAAGTCCCAAAATCAAATCCAGCAACTCCATTACTAATTAGCCTTAAATTCAACATTTCATATTCAAAGAAATAAACTCCAAATCCCAATTTTGCATTTTGTATATACTCTTTTTCTTATTTTTACACTTGTTCACTTTTAATGTCCCCCACCTATCTCCCTCTTGCCCTCTTTCACCATCACCAGGCTAATATTATAGCTTTTCATATTTTCTTTTCTCTATCAAAGTTTATATATTGAGACAAACCCTTCTCTTCTTCTCTCTTCTTGATCTCTCAAAGCTTTCACCTTTCTCCTTCTTCTCTCTCAAGTTTTCATTGCAAATAATCTCTAGTCGATAAATCCAACGAAACCCATCTTTTATCTCTCTTAATCTCTTAAACCCACAAATCTCTCTCACCTTCTAGAAAATAAATCTCTGTTTTTGACCAAAATCCTCTGTTTTTGATCAAAATCCTCTGTTTTCACTCTGTTTTGACAAAAATCCTCTGTTTTCTTCACTCTGTTTTGCTCTGATCTAACTTCAAAGCAAAAACAATGAAAGAGTATTGGACATCATTAGCTTCACTACTCGGAGTTTTAGCATTTTGTCAAAGCTTAATGCAATCAATATTCCCACCGGAGCTCCGTTTCGCTTTCCTCAAATTCTTCAACAGAATCTTCCACGTCTTCTCTTCTTACTGCTACTTCGACATAACAGAGATCGACGGCGTCAACACCAACGAACTCTACAACGCCGTTCAGCTTTACTTAAGCTCCTCCGTCTCAATAGCCGGAAACCGTTTAAGTCTAACCCGCGCCGTTAACTCTTCCTCCATCACTTTCGGTCTCTCCAACAACGACTCAATCGTCGACACCTTTAACGGCGTTACAGTTCTATGGGAACACGTCGTTACACAGCGTCAAACTCAGACTTTTGCTTGGAGACCATTACCTGAAGAGAAACGTGGATTCACTCTACGAATCAAGAAAAAGGACAAAACTTTGATACTCAATTCTTATCTTGATTACATCATGGAGAGAGCTAATGAGATTCGTCGGAAAAACCAAGACCGGTTGCTTTATACTAACTCAAGAGGTGGGTCTCTTGACTCAAGAGGACATCCTTGGGAATCTGTTCCTTTTAAGCATCCGAGTACTTTCGAAACTTTAGCTATGGATCCGAGAAAGAAGCAACAGATCATGGATGATCTTAAAGATTTTGCTGAAGGTCAAGTCTTTTATCAGAAGACTGGTAGGGCTTGGAAGAGAGGTTACTTGTTGTACGGGCCACCAGGTACTGGTAAGTCGAGTATGATCGCAGCGATGGCGAATTATCTCGGTTACGATATTTACGATCTTGAGCTCACTGAGGTTCATAGTAACTCGGAGTTGAGGAAGTTGTTGATGAAAACGAGTTCTAAGTCTATTATTGTTATAGAGGATATTGATTGTTCGATTAATTTGACTAATAGGAAGAAGAATAGTAGTAATGTATCGTCGCAACGGAGTTATTATGATGCGGAGACAAGAAACGGTTCGGGTTCAGGTTCGGGTGGTTCGGGAGAGGAAGGTGGTAATGGGAATACTATAACGTTGTCGGGTTTGTTGAATTTTACAGATGGGCTTTGGTCTTGTTGTGGAAGTGAGAGGATCTTTGTGTTTACGACCAATCATATAGAGAAGCTTGATCCTGCATTGCTTAGAAGTGGGAGAATGGATATGCATATCTACATGAGTTTTTGTAACTTCCCATCGTTGAAGATTTTGTTGAAGAATTATTTGGGGTATGGGGTGGAAGATATAAACGGCGACGTTTTGAAGGAGATGGAGATGGTTGTGGAGAAGGCTGAGATGACTCCTGCTGATGTAAGTGAGGCTTTGATTAAGAATAGGAGGGATAAAGAGAAGGCGATTAGGGAGTTGTTGGAGGATTTAAAAAGTAGAGGGGAGAGAAATGTGAAAGATGGGAAATTGAGGGGTGGAAGTGGGAATTTGACTGAATTGGAAGTTGTTGAGGAACAAGAGAAGAGGGCAATAGATAGTCAAAATGAAGATGAGGATCATGATGAAGAAGAGATTGAGCTTGAGGATAACATTTGTAAGACTAGAGAAGATTGAAATGTGTTTTTGTTGTTTTCTTTTAAAGTTTTATAATGTAGAACATAATGGTCAAAGGTTATGATATTTCTTCTTCTTTTGGTTGTTACAAGTAGATGAAACATGAAAGTATGAAACTCGGAAGTTAGAAAGTGAAAGAAACAAAAATGTGCTACAATGAGAAAAGTTTTGAAGTAAAAAGAAGAGTGATTAAAAAAGGAGGTTCAAGAGGATTTGGCCAAAAAAAAAAGGGAGTTTCAAAAGGCAAATGGTTGATGAAGATTTTTCTATGTGGGGAATGGGAAATGCAAAAGTGGATCTCATTGGGTGCCATTAGCATTTATCACTATGCATAAAATAATTTGGACCAAATATTTGTCAAACTATAACCATGTGTTAGTCAATAGCATGTTAATATTTAAATACTAGTATTTTGCCTATACACATATACCAGGTGTTTGGGTGGGATGGTGATATGTTTATTGTAGAAGGTTTGGAAGCAATTAAAACTTTTAATAATTTTAATGCATAAGTTATCCAGTCTTAAAGAGGCTAATAACCCAAACACCTAATCTCATCTACTAAAATACTGAAAATACAGTGGCTACTATTGTTTTGCATATAAACAAGACGGATAAAACTATGGATTATTATTGAAGAGTGAAGACACATGATTCTCGAGTCAAGACATTATTGAATAATGAATACTTAAAAATGTTTTCAGACATCTTGCTCCAACTGACCTTCGTGTATAGCATGTACTCGCCATTTTATGTAATATAGTGATTGTTATAATAGGTGTAAAACCAAACAAATAATTGGTCCTTTTTGTGTAGTGATAAATAGAGCTGTCATATATTAGGTATGGCCGGTTGGGGTTGAGAATTCATCCCTTAGCTTGCAATATAATACGTTCTTATATGTCAATGAACACTCAAATTATATGTTTTATTAATCAAATGTGAAGTGTTAAAGACTTAAAGTTGACGATTTGGTAGGCCAAGTTGATCAATATCTCTTTTTTCATCATCTCTTTAGAGGTTTGTGTTTAGGATCCCACAGCTTCTGCTTACTTTTTGAGTAATTTACAAGCAATTGCTATTAATCAACTAGTTTATTATATTAAATCTGGACAACTAGACATGTCACTCTACAAATAAGAGACAAATATGTAAATTATTATTGATATTTTAATTTTGTAACCCGTAGTTAGGAATGGATTGTACTTGGTGCTTAATACCCACATGACATTATCATTTTAAATAAAGAAATGTCATAGTGGATAATTGACCTAAGAATGACATGTTCTATGGATTTAATTCGGCGCGCTGGTATGATGTGAGATTAGTATTTTTCGTAATTGTTAATATACTCAGCTGATTTTTTTTAATGCATCATGTAATTGACAGGAGCAAGATCTATATGACTATATGTTAAGAATCATGTGGAATCAATCCCACTTTTTAAAATAAACATGATGTATAGTAAAGCTACACAAAATGTGTTGTATACTAGGGAGATGAGATCATACTAAAACCATAGTGTAAATCTTTAATGGGGTTAAGGCCTTATTCGAGGGAGATGATACTAGAACCATAGTGGTTATTGTTAATGTCACTAAAAAATAGGTCATTGCATGCACTATTTTACATCAAAAAAAATTGCGACAACTTGCAAACGGGCACTAGATTATGACACTATATCAACCTTAGTACTCAAGACTATATTACATGTTCTGATCAATCAAAACATCTATACTTTTTACTGTCTTAAGTTTGTTATGTATAATGTAATATGATATTTAGAGATCAACAATTTCAAAATGTTTGTGATTGTCTTTACATAATAATAGCCTTTGTACTTCAACAACCACCACAATTATTTTGATACTTTCATCACAACAATTAGGAGAATCTTCCACTTTACCATTTTGCAAAGTATATTTGATAAACTTAAATTTTGTAATCCGCATTTCAATAATATAAAAATGTAAAAGCAAATCGAGTAAAACAGATAACATAACAATGAAGAGAGGTCAAGATACACAAGTACACAAAACCTTACATGACACATACCAAAAAAAAGAATAACTCTCAACAAAGGCCAAACTCAAGAACATTAGAGAAAATTATAAACAATGTAAATCTTTTAGAGAGAAACTTTTATCAATTGCACATATAGACTCCGGTTTCGTACCTGTGATCTACCTCAAAGAAATCTGTATTTCCCTCAGCAGCTGCACGTAGACTGATACCAGACAGAGAAGTATTTCCCTGTACCGAGAATTTCACATAGCAGATGATATCTGGTTCTTCCTCGCTGTTATCTGAATCGATAGGCATCCGTGCTCTTAGTCTCCCGGGACTTCCATTCAGAGGAATCTCCGGAATTTGCCATTTCAGTTCTCGATCGGTTCTGTTCAGTATTGCTTTAGGCGAAACCTTAAGCAATGTGGGATCAACCGGGAGTTTTAGGATAAAGTCGACGTTTTTCAGAGGCTGAGGTAGATCCGGATTTGAGACGTATTGTATCATAAGTGAGAGTAAAGTCCCGCTGATTCGTTTCACCATTCGGACTCTAAGAGGCAACGGGGTTAGTTTAGGTTGCAAGCTATATTTAAGGATAGGGATTGGTTCTTCTGATGGAGCAGTTCTCACGTGAAACAAACCGTTCCCTAAGCTACTGATCCGAGAACTCTGCATAGCAAATCTCTTAACTGCAGTAGTACCCTCAACACGGAATGAGAACTCAGTTTCTTTCTCTTCACCAGAGCCTTTGGGTGGCATCGTTTTCAGATAGATCACACCCATTACTCCTACTCTAGCAAGCAAGGATTCTCTAAACTCGGTTCTAATTTCCTCAGAGATATACATTTCAGGACCTTTCATCTCAGGCTTCTTAACTAGGTTATCGATATTAACTCCATCTTTGCCTTCCACTGCTTTCGGATCACTGGTGTGCAACAGCTCAAGCCCACCGAGTCCTTCCTTCTTCTGAATCTTCTTTGGTCCCATAAACTCTGAAGGATCCAACCCACCTCCCCAAGCATCACTAAACGATTCAAAAGTTTCTCCAATCGTAGCCTGTTCATTGCTGAACTCAATCCCACCATACTGCCCTTCGAATCCTTCCACATTGATGTGCGTAGACTGTGTTGCCTCGGCTGGAGGTAATGTCGTCACTTCAAGTCCAGCCAATGCCAAAGTCAAATCCGTTGAGGACGGATCCTTAGTCTTCTTGAATCCACCCACAAGTTCTTTCTCCTTGTTAATCGTTTCACTAGCCGCAAAAGGATCCTTATTCTCCGGCTCTGGTTCTTCCTTCAATTGCTCTGATTCAGGCACCACTGGAGCCAAGCTCGCCGCGAACTCATCTCCAGCGGCAACAGTCTCCGGAGGCAATTCAAATCTTGCATTAGAAAATGCGTTTACAGAAGCTTGATGCTCTGCCGCATGCGATTCAACAGCCATCCAACTATCAGCTCCTCGGATCTTATTCTCAGTATCAAGAGCCGAATGAACCATCTTCGCAATCCCATCTCCGTGCATAGCACCAAGCATCGCCGCAAGACGGATATTACTAACACCACGCAAAACAATATCAAGCGCCATATAAACCTCAGCATACTTCCGTCCAAGCTTCTCCGGAGTAACTTCAACTCCACGACAAGCAGTAACAATAACACTAACAGCTTGATTCACAATATGAATACACTCAAATACATTGATCGAATTATCATGATCCGCGACAGTAACACCAAGGATATAGATCGAGTTCACTAATCTATAAACTACACGATACTTGCTCTCAACACCAACAATAACCTGTCCATTAGAAGCAGCGAGTGGATCATCACCTACAAACTCCGCCGCCGTGGCATCGTCAGGATCCGCAACGGAGGAAGAAGAAGAAGAAGAAGAAGAAGCTTGATTCTGTTTCTGATTCGATTGTTGCTGATGCTGCTGCTTCGAGGACGCTAATGCTTGACGCATTTGACGAAAATACGAGAGAGCGATTAAGGCTCTTGCTGGTGGAAACCATTCTCTAGTTTGGAGCAAAATGTCGGATCCATTTGCTGGTTGCAGAGCTAGGGCTAAACACGACATGATCCCGATTCGAAATTGATCTCGAAGCTTCTACTAATGGTGACTATTCAATCTCAATGGTTAGATTGAAACATCTGATGAAGAAATCGATCAGATCTGAGAACTGAGAAGAATCGTCGGAGAAGAAAAGGAGAAAGAGAAATGAGATCTTCGTTGTTTCTTTCGAAAACGACGTCGTTTGTTTCATTACTCGTATCCTACCTGCATGGACCTAATGCGATGGTTTGAAAATAAGCCCAATAGTAGACGTTTATTCTTAACTTATTGGGCCTAATGTCAAGGTAAGAAGCCCAATAATATGATAAAACGATGTCGTTTAACGCGATTAGGTCTTTTTAAATTTTGTAGCGCTTATAACTTTTGCGATTTTTTTTTAATTGGTAGCTTTTGGCGGTGAAATGCAAAATGGGAAAATTAAGCCGGAGAATCTCCTCCGACGATCGCCGACGAATCGTAAACTAACCACAGGCTGTGAAATCCTCGACGGATGTCTTCGCGGCGGAATTTCCTGCGATTCTTTAACCGAAATCGTTGCGGAGAGTGGCTGCGGAAAGACACAGCTCTGCCTTCAGCTTTCGCTCTGTACCCAACTTCCGATTTCACACGGCGGACTCAACGGTTCTTCTCTTTATCTCCATTCAGAGTTCCCATTTCCGTTTCGTCGTCTCCATCAGCTCTCGCACACGTTTCATCAATCAAACCCTAGTATTTACGCGAATTACAATGATAATCCTTGTGATCATGTGTTTGTACAAAATGTCCATTCTGTAGACCACCTGTTCGACATAATGCCTAGGATAGATGGGTTTGTTGGGAATTCGAAAACTAGGTTTCCGTTGAAGTTGATTGTGCTTGATTCTGTAGCGGCATTGTTTAGATCGGAGTTTGATAATACTCCGTCTGATCTTAAGAAGAGATCTTCTTTGTTTTTCAAGATATCTGGGAAATTGAAGCAGTTGGCTAGCAAGTTTGATTTGGCTATTGTGATTACGAATCAGGTTACGGATTTGGTTGAAACTTCTGATGGGTTAAGTGGGCTGAGGATTGGGAATTTGAGGTATTTGTATTCGTCTGGAAGACGAGTTGTTCCTTCTTTAGGCTTGGCTTGGGCTAATTGTGTGAATTCCAGATTTTTTATTTCACGAAGTGATGGTAGTATTGTTAAAGATAGAAGTGAAAAGGACGAGAATTGTTCAAGTTCTGTGTCCAGAAGTGCTAAGAGACGGCTTGACATAGTGTTTTCACCTTATTTGCCTGGGAGTTCTTGCGAGTTCATGATCACACGAGAGGGGATTTGTGCGGTTCAAGCGTAGGTGAACTCGGGTGCTATGTAGGATAGTTTTTGTTCGAAGCATCACCGGATTTTTTGGAGTATTTGTTCATTAGCCATTATTTATGTACATTGCAGAAGGATCCGGAGATGGGTTGCAGCAAAGCCAGGTTTATTTTTTCGGATTCCTCCTCTTGGTTAGATGTGATATGTGCTTGTTTTTAGTTTATAAGCATTCTATGTTCAATTATTCATAATAAAGCTTTTTAAAAGATTCCTGTTAGCTCCTAAGTCTACTGCAAGCTTCTCACTTTGTTCTCTGATTCTCTTTTCTTTGCATCATTGAATTTGCACGAAGTCGAAAATTTCCCACTTGGTTGCTATCTTCAAATCGTTTCATTTGTTGAGTAAATTGCTGATGTGATCTTTATATCTGGCCGTAATATCTTTATGAATAGGTAGTGTTGATCATCCTGGTGGATATGGTTTTTGTATTTATTTTCACTTGAACTCTGTAGCTAATTTCTCGATTCTAACCAGAAAATGACTGAAACCACAAAATATGATGATGCATGCCTTCATAAGTGCCATAAGTAATTAATCTAGTTAACATACTTCATTGTCCTATTGGTAAGCAAATGGAGTTAAAACAGATTACTTGTAGCTAAAAGATCTTTAACACTTCGATTGTTTTCTATTTTTCCGTGGTTATTCAGTGGCAGAGGAATCAACTGCAGTTCGAGAGGATCAATTCAGCCTCTGATGTATACAAGAATGAGAGATTCCGCCTAAGGCTGTTGCTAAAAACAACCATTGAATCATCTGAAGGACACGACGGAGCTCTACAAGAGGAAAAATTTTTTGGCCGTTGTTGGTCTTTGGATTAACAAAAGCTCTGTATACGAATCTTCACTTTTATTTTGTATAGAAGAAGACTAAACATATTTAGTTCCAATGTATAAGTTTCAACATCTCTTATTAGCACTCTTCACTATGAGCAAAACTTCTACTCTCTATGTGAACCGGCCCATTTACAAGATACGGCCCATGAACCTTTTGTTATACGTCATAGTGACATCACTCTCCAGCGTAAAAACTAACTTCCGACTGAAACTGGATTCGGTTCGTCGTTATCGGTATCGAATCAACAATGTCGAATCCTGCAGCCGTCACCGCCGGCAGAGGATCAATCACTCACGTCATATTCGACATGGACGGTCTTCTTCTCGGTAATCTCCTTGCATCTGATCTTCAATCTCCAGCTTTATTAGATCGTACTACTGTCACTATCGTTGTTTAGATTTGATGGTTTTTTTAGTAGTGACTGTTTAGTTTCCAGGATTGATTTCATACAATTGATGTTAAGATGCTAAAGCAATTAGCTTGAATCTGATCGGAAATCGAGCGATTGAGTTTTTGTTCTGTGTATTCAAAATCTCACAACTTCATTGGCTTATCTGCTCTTGCTGCATACATTCATGCTGATTTGGTTTCTGTTGCAGATACTGAGAAGTTTTACACTGAGGTCCAAGAGATTATACTTGCTAGGTTCAATAAAAAGTTTGATTGGTCTCTCAAGGCTAAAATGATGGGTAGAAAAGCAATAGAAGCTGCCAGGATCTTTGTTGAAGAAAGCGGGATTAGCGACTCTCTTTCAGCTGAGGACTTTCTTGTCGAGAGAGAGTCAATGTTGCAAGACCTTTTCCCTACTAGTGAGCTCATGCCAGGTAGATTCTGCTTTTTGTAACACATGACATTTGGTTCACAGGAAGATTACATGTACGGATATTTATGTTTTTGATGTGGTCATGAACCAATTCTCTTCCACATTTTCAGGGGCTAGTAGACTCATTAAGCATCTCCATGTAAAGAATATTCCAATATGTATTGCTACCGGGTAATCTCTTCACCTCATCTCATAATATACCATTTAGTTTGCATTCTCATTGTCCTTTACAATCCAGAAACTGACTTGTTATGTTTGATTGTACGCTTGCAGTACTCACACACGGCATTATGATCTGAAAACCCAAAGACACAGAGAGCTTTTCTCATTGATGCATCACGTAGTTCGTGGTGATGATCCAGAGGTGAAGCAAGGAAAGCCTGCTCCTGACGGGTTTCTCGCTGCTGCTAGGAGATTTAAGGTAACTAACAGGCAACAGTCTCCAAGATTCTCCATTACTAACTAGTTCATATTTAAAATGAGTTGTAGACTAATGTTTCCTCTTCGTCTGGATTCCTTAGGACGGTCCTGTGGATTCACAAAAGGTTCTGGTGTTTGAAGATGCTCCATCTGGAGTTCTTGCTGCTAAAAACGCCGGAATGTAAGTGGGTTTCTCTTCATGTAAAAGCCAATAAAAACCGAGAAACAAGTTTATACATCTTGATGTCTATCTACAGGAACGTGGTTATGGTACCGGATCCTAGACTAGATATCTCTCACCAAGATGTTGCAGATCAAATCATAACCTCTCTAGTCGATTTTAAACCGGAAGAGTGGGGCTTGCCTCCATTCGAAGATTCGAACTAAACGATACAAACGTCTTCAAGGTAATGATAAAAACTCAAATCATGAAGCTTATTCTTTGTCTTGTTATATTGTTTTGGCATGTACATGACAAAGGCCATGAGGCTTTATGTCGTCAAGGGTTCTATGATTTTCTGGCTATTGAAGACATAAAAAGAAACTAAGTGGTGACATGACGAGAGACCAAACAAAAAAATTTGCCTCAACGTTTAAACAAATTATTTTTGTACAACTACTCTTACCCACAAGTTTCAACATTGGCTTATCTTATTTTGTTCTTGTCGGTATAGCTGAATTGATTCCTTCTTTATGGTTTGGAATCTCTCTTCTTTACGCATCACTAACATGTGTTGTTACTGCAACGTTTCATGTTTTACACTATAATTAAGAAAAATAGGTTATATTTAGTATTACAACTTTTTTTTTATTTTTCATTTCGTACGTGAACAAAGAAGCAAACACATCCAATGATGATTTTACAGTAATGCCATTAGGATTCAACCGACATCGGCTGTTACAAAACATCGTATGACATCGTTGCAAAAACGGTCTTTCTCCTCCTCACTCGTTTCTTTTAACTTGTCTTGTGTTTCCCTTGACCGGCAAGATTCGAATTCTCTTCGCTACACGAACAAAGTCCCTGTGTCAACAAGCAAATTTTCTCGTTAACGTCCAAGTATTAAAATATTGCCAGTTAAAGATCACGAAACCTTCAAAATCTAATTATACTAAACATTGAACGAAAACCGTAATTTTTAAGAAAGATATATAACGGTATCAAACAAAATAACTATAGCCAGCAAAATTGAGTATACAGAATAAGGATAGCAACAAAATATCATTTCACTAAATTATTGATATTTGTCTTTTTAGAAAAGCAGAGAACATGTGTTTTCTTGGCAGCTTGAAAAACTTGTGTTTGTAGTATTTTACCGTTAGGGGAAAAAAAATTAATATAGTTTTCCTATGTTTAAAATAAGGCTCGTTTTATATATAGTTTGTATATATATGGCCATCCTGACAATAATAAAGAAAATTAATGTTAGGGGAGGAAAATTACTTCCAAGTAAGATCTCCGGCAAGAAGGAGATCGTTCTCCATGTCTTCATAAGCAATAAGATGGCCAGGAATGGCGTTTGACAGATCAAGATCGTCCGTTGAATCAGCTCCATCGACAAACATTTGCCTTAGAGCCGAAGCCAAGCTCTGATAACTCCCATGCTTGTCTAGGCTTATGCGTTGACATATAGAACGTCCCTCTAGCACAACCGTAACCGGAGGAACCACCGATGAAACAAGATCGTCCTCTACGTTAAGCCCAAAGCCTTGGAATGATCTCCCGGCCGCTCCAGAGCTGGAGTTGCTATTATTATGGTTTTTGGAAGCCGGTTTGGGTATGAAAGGTGTCGTGGTGTCACGAGGTTGTTGTGTGGTGCTGTTGTCTTGATGAAACCTTCTTTGCAAAGAGTCTTGGCTTTGTGGCTCGAAACTATTCATATTGAGAGTAGGGTTTTAGGGCTTTTGTAACTTAGAGAAGACAACGGACGCTTACATGGAACTCAAAGTGTTTCGTGTTTTTTTGTTAAGCTAGAGAGAGACTGTGTGTTTGATGAGATTCTGGTGAAAGTGAATGTATGTACATATAAATAGATAGAGAAAGCGTAAATTGTGTGGCAAACAAAAAGGTGTCTTTTATTTTTCATTTTTCAATTTTCGTTTGGTTTAATGTTGTCTTAAATGTTTCATTTAATTTGAAAGTACATCTGCTCTTTGGATTTCTCGTTAGACAATGAATCCTCAATTAACAATCAATTTAATATTTAATTATTCAATGAACAATTGGATTCACGTAAAAATGTTCTCACATGCTTATGTATTAAATGTGTTTTTACAATTATTGTATTTTGCTAACTTATTCTACTATATATCTATCACTGCGACTGTGAGAGTAATAAGAGCTGTTACAGGAAATGTTCCAAGGTTTCACTAATTTTGACCATATATTACCAGCAAGGTATTAGGTATTTATGTATACAAGTATAAAGAAATTTTAAAATAAAAATGTTTGGAAATGTTTACGTGGACAAAAAGAAAGCTGATGGGAAAACATAAAAACAGTGAAAAAGAGTCAATATAATAAGAAATGTGAATTAGCTAGAAAACTCCAAATTAATTAAAGACATTATAAATTGGTGATTAATTAAATAATGAAAGAAGGTATCATAGAAAAAGAGATCTTGTAAATTGTAACGCATGGGCTGCGGAGACGACCGCGCTGCCGTCGCCGAACGCCTCGCTTCCTTGACTCGCGCCTGGTCGGGAGTTCCACGTCATTTTCTTTTCATACACTAATACACACATCAAGCATACATACGAAGAATATAAAAATTGTATTAACCGGTAAACACACGCATATATCCACACGACCACACATCAACGTCATATAGAATATACATGCATAGCCATTTATCCATGTAACATCACATACACACACATGAATACGTTTAACGTTTGATCTCATACTTCTCGGATTTAACTCGGTTTGACGAAAGTAAAACAAAGTATTAGACCTTGGTCCAAAATGTAGACATCACCCCTCTAATAATAATGAAAACTCATGTTATTTGGGAGGAGTTGTTTAGAGTGATTAGATCCAAGAAAATATGTGAACTTAATTAGAAATTTCTTAGATCAAAAAAGAGGGAAAAAAAGAAGAATTGCACTCTAAACTCATACAATATAATCCAAAGTCTTTTCGGTTATAGATTTTGGTGTACGGAACTTATCTGAAAATAAATAAATAACAAGTTTGTTCGAGCTACCTAAAATTAGTTGATTCCAATTCAAGTCATTTTAAAACATTATACACGATTTTAAAATCGCAAATAATTAAGTTGAGTGACCAAATGTATAGGTAAATCATGTATGAGTCAAATAACTGTGCCTAAAATTGTAATTTTATGCTAAAATGTTGATTTTCATATGGACTATTAAATGAAAAATTAACGGTGGATCCAACAAGCAATAGGTGAATAAGCTAAAGCAAACCCAAGAAGACATAAAACGAAGCACAAGAAGCATATTTTCTTAAGTTTGAAGCAAACAATAATTTACTCTATACATTTAAATTTCAACTCGGGATTCGAATTAGAAGACTCGAAGATCCGACATGGAGGCATGGAAATATTTAAAACTTACCTCGGTTTCATAGATCTCAATTTAGGACTATAGTTTAACACATTACTACGTCTACATGTTATATTTAATCATCTAATTAATTTGTCTCGATTTTTGTTTTTTTTCGATTCTACAGACATACGTTAATGTTTGCTTATTCCACTCCCCGATAATAATCAAAATTTAAATAACAATCAAACACTTACCCGCTGTTTTGGTCTGTTTCTAACCAAACAATGATAATCATTTTGTCATGCTCATCCAACATTAGCACAAGTCTAAACAGGCCTTACACATCAGCTCAATAAAGCCTTAATAGGCCCAATTAAAACAGTATGGGCCCACATTCTTCCTTCTCTTAAAGCCTAAACAGTTGGCGCGTCAAAATCACGTGGAGGAGCACTGAAGCCAGTAGGTGTCTCTTCACAGGATCATTTCCTTAAAGCTCATTATCACAAAAACAAATCCTTTTGATTATTATTACTGAAATAAAAAGCAAAGTGAAAAAGGTTTTAAAAACTTTTATTTTCGCTCTTCTCCAGAAACATTCCGTTTCAGATATTTTTGATTTTTGAATTTGTTTTCGCTCTCTCTCTCTCTCTGCTTAGATTAGATCTGTTCCTGTGAATTGATTCTCTGTTTCATCGTTTGCTCACGCCGCCGTTTTCGCCGGAGGTGGAAGCTCTCATCGCCGTTTCGAAAATGCCGGCGAATGATGCTGAATACGATCTCAAAGTAAGATTACTGTTTTCCGATTTGTTTTCCTCATCGAATTTCAATTTCAAGCTCCATTGACTGATTCTATGGTTTCTTCTTCACAGGTTTTATCTCAATCTGCGTCAGCAGGGTTAGTTTTCTTCTTAATCCCCCTAGGGTTTACTTTAAAATCTCCAATGAGTACTGATTGGAATTTTTGTTTTTTTGATTGAGAAGGGATTACACATTTGCGAATGAGGATAACTTGGAGCATTGTACGAAGTATTTGAATCAGACGATGGTTACATTTGGATTTCCCGCCTCGCTCGATCTCTTTTCGAATGATCCTGTAGGTTCTTATTATTGATGCTGAAATTGTTTGGATGTTTTGGGGTTTTAATTAGGGTTTTTGTTTGATTTAGGTTTCTATATCAAGGACCTGCAATTGTATGTACTCGTTGCTGCAGCAGCGACAACGTGATATAGAGTTTAGAGAATCTGCTAATGAGCTGAGACAGAGGTGAATTTTGTTTTTCTTCCTTCTTTCAATTTGCTTTGCATTGCATTGTGGTTAATTGAAATTGTTCTTTGAGGATTAGTATTGGTCTGGAGATTGTAGCAGTTTTATCTACTTTGATTTTGCGGAAGAATGTTTCCTTGTGGTTTATGTGCATTTCCCTTACTGTGTGTAGACAGCAATCGGATATAGCTAGACTTGAAGCTAAAGTTGAGAGGCTTGAAGCGCTACTCCAACAGAAGGACAGAGAAATTGCAACAATTACCAGAACCGTGAGTCCTATAAAGTTTCAGCTGAAATTGTTTTCGCTTAGGCTCTTGTTTGATTATGAATTCACTGTGTTGACAGGAAGCCAAAAACACTGCAGCTTTGAAGTCTCAGATTGAAAAGTTACAGCAGGAGAGGGATGAATTCCAAAGGATGGTGATTGGTAACCAGGTCTGATTGTGTTTGCTCTTGGATTAACTACTTTATCTTAGAGGAAATTGTACTGATGATGGATTCTCTGCATTTCTTCTTTTATTTCTGAATAGCAAGTGAAGGCTCAACAGATACACGAAATGAAGAAAAAGGAGAAGGATTACATTAAGTTGCAGGTTTTGTATCTTTTTCTCGTGAAACTAGCTTTTCTGCATCCTGTTTAATTCTGCATTTTGAACGCTTTGTTTCTCTTGTAGGAACGGCTGAATCAAGTGTTAATGGAGAAAAAGAAAGAATCAAGATCTGGAATGGAGATTATGAATTTGCTACAGGTTCTTTACCAGCTTCTTGGTTTTTTGCACTCAAGGGATTTTCTATTTGACTGATTATCTGATGTATATACTAGAAAGAAGGGAGGCAACGTGGTACCTGGAATGGCAAGAAGACTGATACCGACTTCTATAAAAAGATAGTAAGCATCTAACTACATATCAATAACGTTGTGCTGAGTTTCAAAAGGGCATTACTTACTAATTCCCTCCCTGCAGGTGGATGCGTACGAAGCGAAAAATCAAGAATTGATGGCTGAGAACACTAGTCTAAGAGCATTACTTCGATCCATGCAGGTACGCTCTATTTCCATACTAAGCTTAACGTAAGCAACTTAACATGGTTTATTCATAAGAAAAGTTTTTATCTTTGGTTTTGTTGCAGACAGATATGCGTGATTTCTTAAATGCTCCAAATGGGTCAGCTACATTGGCTGGAAGTGAGAAACGTGAGGCTGATCCTTCACAATCTCCACTGGGTGGGAAGACGGTATGCATAAGCTTAGATCACTGAATGGTTCTTCTTTATAATCTTATATAATGGATTGCCCCCGAATCTAACTAACTAGTCATTACACAGGACGTGTTTGATCTACCTTACCGGATGGCTAGAGGTCAAATAGAAGAAAGTTTGCGTACTAAGATGGCTTCCATAAAGGTTTTTTCTTAACAACATTTTGCATTTACAGAACAAAGTACATTTTGTATCCGTGGTTAACTTATTTTTGCTGTTTGGACATAAAAATAAAGGAAAGCATGGTCCAGTTACAAGATGCACCTAAAAGAGCATCTGTTACATCTGAAGCAACAGAGAGAGAGCTTGAACTCGAAGCTCAGCTTGTCGAGGCAAGAAGCATAATCCAAGAACAGGTCCTCTTTTCTCATTTTTCTTTACTAATGGCTCAGAGACTCTTTTCCTCTCTACGTTATTATGTTTTGGGAGAAACACTACACTTATTGGAAATATCTTTTGATTTCTGTTGAGAAACTGACAAGAGAAATTCTATTGCAGGAGTCCATAATGTCGAAACATCTCCCAAAATCAGAGCAGCGAAGGTATCACTTTATATTCTTTGATTTGGCTTAAACAAAGATGATCATGCAAAACAATTAACAGTGGCGAAACTTGTTGCAGGGAATCTGTAGCTTCGTTGGCAGCTGAGGTATACTTATAGATTCCTCTTCCTTAATTACTCCTGTACGTTTTTTCTTTGTAAAAAGATTAGTAATGTCTCTTGCTTGATCTGTATTTATATAATGTATCTCTACAGGGAGTATGAAAATGTCTAGGAGCTCAAAATCAGTGGATCCAAGTTGCTAAAAGAGACTTGTCGCAAAATGTAGTCGTAGTACTGTATTCACTACCACCAAAACTCTCCTTGGATATCTAAGTGATGTATATTCAACTTTTAGTTGTGACAAATCAGAGATCTTTTATCCTTTTGGGATATCATAATCTTATTATATGGTTGTCTAACGCCAAAAATTCAAGGTTCGTAGTCTCAATTACATTATCATGTCTAGTATAAGTATGAAATTAGTAATCATACAGTAAGTCATAGAGATCACCATGTTCATTGTTCCAAGTTCCAACCAAACTAATCAAATCACTTTGAAAACCATTTCATGATTTGATTGCTTAGGTCGGTCCAATACAATTGAAGTGAGTTATGGACTTCTTTTACTGAACTTCCTCAATTTCATAACTCTGAATGATAGATACTAGGGGGTGTCTGATTTGGTCAAGTCGTATTTACTTTTTTACAAGGAAATCAACTTTTACCGACCAACAAACAGTAAAAGTAGAATAGGTGTTCTCATTAAAATAGACTTAATGCGATGTATTCGTAAAAGCGGGGTTTGAGTGTGGTAATTGCGTGATTAGTGCGATGATTCATACAAATGGGTTAAAGTAAAGAACTAAACGAAATGAAATTGAGGAGTACGCAAAGTTTGGCGTCTCTTAAGGGATTGGACAATGCCTCATCACATGCGCATATGAAATCAGCCCCGTCCTTAAGACTGTACTAACGTGTGCTTCATTTTAAAGTAAACATAGATTTTAATATCTAGCTACATCTATATAAAGGAAATATAATATTTTCGTTGGAAATTTTCAAAAAACTAAAAGCTTTCTTTATAAACCAAAAACATATACAGTTTCTTAATAGGTATGATATATTTCTTATGTTGGATAATTAAGTTTCTTTAATCGTAGTTGCCAATGGCAACAATCATATGTGCATTACAAACGAAAATGAGTCTAATCCTCCGACTAAATCGATGAAACCACCCTTGTTTTAGTTTTTATGTACTCTAAATAATTCGGTTACAATGATCAAGAAATAGATCTAACAAATAGGGATTGTAGTTGGCCACTATGAATGTTTTTAAATGACAAGAACACATAGCTTTTTTAACATGTTCCAATAATTAGTTTTAGACATCGTTTTACAGATAACCCGGTTCAACCTAGAAAAATCAATAGGCAACCGAATCACGAAACAAATATTCTTTGGCTAATTCCAAAAATAACATTTTTAAAACTATCTTTGTATAGCAGATTACATAAATATTTTCTTGGTGTGTACATACAATGAATGTTTAGACGGTTATGGTTTATTTCTTCTTTTGGAAAATAATCGTAGTTTAGAATAAATATCGGATTCGCTACATAAATGCGGTATCAACCAAATCTGCACTAAATATAAATCGATCTTATCCATCAACTAAATCGATGAAATCATTAAACTAAAAACTATTTTGGATAAATTTTGATGTATTATCATAATTTAATTATAACGAGAGAAATAAAGTTTGTATGTACAATATAAAGTCAAACCCTTTAATTATTATATAATACTATGAACAAGACATTATTATCAAAACATGTATTACACAACACATTATGCGTCTAAGATTCACATAGTCAACTCTTCTAACCATTAAATCAATTATATCCATTCTTACACCCAATTTCCCGGGCAAGAATCTCTCTCTTTCCATGTATAAAATATATATACACATACACATATTTGCACTATACATCGTCTCCATAACTCACGAATCTTCTCTCTTTCTCTTCTCTCAAACGAACATCACCATGAATCAAGAATACGATAACATAACTCCAATACCAAAAGCTTCATTATTGTTAATGGAGAATGATCTATGCAAGAGAGAATCAGAGATCTCAAGAAGCTCATCGGTGGGAGTTTCTTCTAGATTGTTCTATTACTATCATCATCGTAGTCTCAATGAAGGAGTTCCTTTTAAGTGGGAGATGCAGCCGGGAACACCGATCAACCCTCCGCCGGAAGAAAACGTTCGTCCGATTACTCCTCCTCCGGCGTTTCTCAGCCTTGGTTTCCCTGAACCCTCAGTCTCAGTCGTCGGAAATTCTAATAAACATTCTCTATTTCCGGCGAATATTAAGCTTTGGAGATGGAAGAATCTTCGAAAGAGATATTTCTCTAGATGGTCGAGCCAAAGCATGCTTAATAAAGGTAACTAATTTAAAACGTTACGTTTATCTATTGGAGATTTCACAAGATAGATAGAGAGGTCAAGTCTAACCTATAATAGTTGGTATGATTAATTTAGATTTTGATTGATTACACTATGAAATGAAGGAATGTGAAAAGTAAAATTCGGAATGAATAACGGAGTCATTAAAAAAGTTGCGTCTATTGTGAGTCACATATAGAAATTGCAGAAGTATCTAGATTTTTGTCATTAATCTTGCATAGTCAATGAACAATATATCGTAGAAATGGTGTGATTGGTAAAAGATTATGTAATCATTTTGTCATTATGCAAACCATAATCTAAGCTATAGTTACCAGTATAATCAATGTGATTCTTTAGTTATTTTTTAATTTTTTTTAAGAACATTGTTTATATATATGTAGCATCTCTTATATACACATTCGCACGTATGATCCATCAGATAATAATAATGCTCGTGACGGTAATTCAAATTCTTGTGATGACTTGGAGAGATTCGAGGGGTTTAATGACTACAGGTCGAGCTCATCTTCTTCTTCGTCGTCTTCCTCGAAAGATCGGAGATTGATAAAGGCGTCACCACGGCAATGGTTTAGGGGTTCTCCATCTCGGAATTCAAGAAACAATCTTTTCTAAAATGATTGTTTTGTACCAGATTAATAGTTAGCAACAGGAAGCAAATCAAAAATTAGTATCAGAATTTGACTAAATCTAAAGTTATCCGAATATTGGATAAACATTTCATATTCTTCTGCCTTATTTAATTTTTATCTATCAAGTTTGAAATTATAAATAACATTTTTATTAAATTCTACAGAATAGTACTATTAGGTGTAGTTTCATGATTGTATTTTATTTTGAATGAAGAAATGGCAAAATTATTTTTCAACATTGGCATTCATCTTTGGGAAATGGGAATTATGGAATGAACGTAAATCATTGTTTCTAAAATATCGTGGATCGATCATCAAATCAATTTTTGTTTTGTTTGAAAATGGGTTTCAATCATCAAACCATGAATGTTATATCATTCTGCGGTCATCTTTTCTGATTAGACAGCAAATAGATACGGGTGATTTGGTAGTACCAATTAGAGTAAACATTGTGGCGTAATTTATTAGTTACTCTCACTTATGCTTTGTGTATTTCAATTTTCAATCAAGTTGAAAGAAAAAGAAAAATATTTCAACTAATACAATAAAAACAGAGTAATTTTTTACTAGCACACAAACTTTTGGTTTCTTCTCTTTTCAGCTTTTCTCTCTCTTACTTTTACTCCATTTTGTTTACCAATCAAACCATAGATTAGCAGCTTGTAGGTGTATGTTGTAGTCTTGTAGAAGACACAAGTTACATTCTCTTGTATAAAAATAAAATACATTTTATTGATTAACCTAAGTTTTCTAAGCATAAATACACAAAATATATTTAAAGATATAAGTAAATTTCCTAAATTAAGATAATTGACAAATATCAACATTTCTAAATCTTTATTATATTTTATTCTTTTATTATTAATTTTAAATATTTCGGTTGGTCATTTTGACAGTTTGATTTTAGTGGATCGTTGGTTCTTAATCTTTAGTGGGTCTCTTAATAGTTTACTAGTCATCTTTCAGCGTTGCAGCGTTGATATTGCAATTTATTGGTATTGTATTGCTGGGCCAGTTATCTCAAGCCCATATAGATACTCAATTGGGCAGATCCAATCCAAATATGAGATAGAGGTGGCACTGGCATATATGTCAAAATATGAAAATATCAATAAAATCCGTAATACTAATTTGCTATAAATTTCATGAAATGCCCCCAATTAATTTTTTTGGCTATATTCATTTCCTATCTGTTATCCAAAACCAAATATTTCATCTCCACATAACAAATCATGTTTAGTAAGCTTATTATTCGACAAAAAAAAGACATGAGCTTTATCAACTTGGGTTACTGAATAGCAAAGAGCTTATAATATAAACCGGTTGGCGGTTAGAAATAAATTAGATGTACCAGTACCACGTCGGGCTTAACTGCATTAGCTCATGTGCACTGTGATACACTGGACCAAACATACAAGAGATTGTAGCCGTTGGATATTCTTCAGCCAACGAAAATATTGTCATATTTGAACGACTGAGATAGCTCCCACTAAAATGAAGAAGAAGAAAAAAACAAACGCCTATTTCATTGTCCAATAAGCAGCAAATCGTATTTATTATTAAAATATTTCAGAGTAAAAAAAAAAAAGACAAAACTGAACGTGTTGTGTGTATTATAGTATTGTCATACAATAATTCACAATTTTGCAATTATAACAAAATAGTAGGATGACAAAGCGAACGTGGGGAATGATTTGATGTAGCTTTTCAAAATCCGACCCATTTATTCGTTTTCTTATTTCGTTTTGTTTTGTTTATATCTGTAGTCGTATTTTTTCACACTATTCAGTTAGTGTTTTTAGACGACCTTTTTAAATTGTATGATACGATTATACGAAGACCCGCATTTGAATCTGGACCGGTTGGCACAATGTTTCCATCGCTCGGTTAAATTAAATCAGTTACCTTCGTGTGTCATATATTAACAAAAATGCAAGTGTACTTTCATGAATTATTATTGAAATCTAAAACATGCATGGTAGTCAAATAAATAAAATATATTTCGGCGCCGAACTCTTTGTAATTTCTACTCTTCTTTTCTTTTTATCTTTTTAGTACTCTTTCGGCTTTTGTTACTTGTTTTATTACTCCTCGTTTCTTTTTAAAACATATCTTTTATTTCTCTACCTAAAACTATCACAAGCTGAAACGCAACTTCACAAATTTTTAAAAATACAAAATACAAAAAAAAAACACAAGAAAAGAGATATAACCATATGATAAAAATGCACATACTAATAGTGTCGTCATTTGACATTTTGAGTATATGTATTATGAAGTAGTATTACTTTTATACAATTTGGTTTTTTCTTACCCAAAATCTCAATTTTAAATACCTGTTTAATTTTTACATCTCTGATTATCTGTGTAAAACCTGTTATGAGTTATTGAGTAAATAGATAATTAAATTACGTTTCTTTTGATAAATTTCATTAAATGGAAATCAAGTGGATTGTTGTACCTTTTTGTGTGTGACCATTATACTAAACATAAATATTGATTCCATTTTTTTTTTACCATAATCAGAACAGATAAGTCTACTGTCTACATAATAATTATTCGTAGATAAGTGAGTTGCTTAGTCCAAAAGTAAACTACACTACACCCACTCCGGTTTTGATGCCATTACTTTCGATCCATCCACCGTGACCCTCTTTTTGGAATCTTGTTCAACTTATATTAGTTTTGTTGTTCAACAATCATAATAATAAACTTGTGGTTTCACATCCTTTGACCGCATATTCCATTAAATAACTCCAGCCCTCTGCCCTCGACCGCTTTCAGTGGAAAAGGTAGCATTATACTATGATGTAATAGAACAAAATGATAATAAGGAAACAAAGACTACCGATTATTTAACACGTGATACAACGAATTCCATGACGCGACCTGGAGACCAAATACGTGCTTTAAAAGCTGGCATATATTTTACATTTCAAACTGTTTTTTTCTTCTTTTTCTTATTTTGTTGATACGTTTAAAGTGTTAATTTTTTTTCTTTTCTTCTTGTTAAAAAAACTTTTAAAGTGTTACTCCCTTTGTTCCAAGTTACTTGATGTTTTGAGTTTTTTTACTTATTCCATCAAAATTGATGTTTTGAAAAACTATCATTATCATTTTTGTTTGTAACCAATAGTGAAAGGAGAGAAATAACATTAATATTATTAAACTAACCAAAAAAATAATTAAAAATATAAAAATTACTTTTTCTTAATTTTTGTGCAAAACCCAAAACATCAATTATCTTGGAACAGAAGGAGATAATTGATGTTAATATTTTACATTCTTATATCTAGTGTATTTTCACCTATATATCCATCAACATATGATATATTCATATTTCCTACTATATCAATATGATCATCTTAAACAAGCAATTTGAAAAAATTATATATAATAGAACATATATGTAAGTAAAAGAAGAAGACATGTATAGACGACTGTTTTTGCATTTTGGTGTATAAAACAATGTCGATGCGTATAACACAATAATTGAAAGGAAGCATATACTATAATTGGTAAAAACACGATAATGGTGCAGGGTGAAGAGATAGACAATGGGATAACGCAGCATGCAGATGACACGTGTGCATGGTAGCTGACACGTGTGGGCGGTTTACATGCAAACCATGTGCTCGCCAATCGCCATTACCACATACATACATAATTAAACCTCGTCTATATTTCTTCTTATCGGTCCAAACATGTGATTAAAATAGCTTACAAACTGGTTTTAACAGATCTCACCAATTCTTCATCCCACGCGTTTGACTCAAACTCTGAACGCTAAACTTTAAACGCTATAGTTTCAACTGAAATTGTCGGTCATACTCATCGGTGCATCGGAAAGCTTCGAAAACGTACCAACTATACGTGATTTACGTGCATATGTTGCTAAACCACAACTAAATAGGAAGAAAACATTGTTTTGGTTTGTTGGTGTGTTGTACAGTGCTGCATTAGTACATCGTGGCACTCAAAATTTGGTAAAACAAAGTGCATTAACTTTCTTCAATATACTTAGAGATTTATATCAAATAAATTATTGTCATTGCAAAGTATTGTCTTATACGTATTTATCGGAAAAAAAGAAACGGAAGTAACATAAATGTAGATTAATCAAAGGATTACATAAGCAATTATTCCGAGAAACACAATTGTTTTATACCGACCAACCTTTTGTTTTGCCACGACAAAAGCTAGATTTGGCGAATTCTGTTTATTTATAATAAAATTGTAAAATGCTTTCTTAAATTCGATATGTGTATCACCGAATTATTAACAATTCAACATCATTGCAAAAAAAAAGAACCCCAAAAAAGCAGATGGTGATGAAAAGAATGGAAATTGGCGCCAAAGCTTTCATATGAATAGCGAATCCACAAGACGCTCGAGTTCTGTCTCTCTTTTTTCATTTTTTGAAAAACAATTTTATTTTTATGAATCGTAGAATGTAGTGAAAAAGTACCAAAATTACTCATATAAATCTTTTAAAAAGGAGATGAAAATATCAAATGGTATTGGAGTGGTCAAAGAATGACGAAAAGAGTAGGAGGAAGGCCAAAGTTTGTAATAATTGGATACAGAACAGAGGGGACACGCGTCACCTTTTTGGACCATCTCCAATTATTCCACTTTCCTTGCACTATTTTGTAGTAATAATTAAGCTCTATATATATAAACTCCACAATTAATTAAAAAATTAGCCTAGGATCGAGGCTAAGCCTCATCGACAACAATGAGGAAATGTAAACAATAAGACCCATAATCAAGATTACTGGTTTAATTTGACATGGTATTGGTAATCTTATGAAGTAGAAAAAATTTCTGCAAATAATGCTACATTTACATAAGATAATAACATTTGGATTCTATTTCGGAAGTGCTTCCCAACTTGCATGACATTTATAAATATATTTACTTACAAAAAACAAATGTTCAAAAGATTCACCGTATGTGTTATAATACGTAGACCGTTCGTCCTTCCACGTCGCAAGAAAGAAACACAAAACAGAAATACACAATGAAATAAAAAAATCAAAAATAAAATGAAAGTGACGTGAGATCAGTCGCCGCCCAGTTCATCCCATCAAAAGCTTCCACTTGCCCTTTTGCTGTCTTCCTCTCTCTCTCTGCTCTACTATTTTCATTATACATTTTACACACTTTTTTGAGAAATAATTTAGTTTCATCATTACATTCTTTGGTAAATATGTGACTTTTTTTTGTAGCAGCTGGTGACAACACTGATATAAATTGATTTTCTTATGTTTTATTATCAGCTTAAAGGAATAAAAACTTCAGATTAAGTGGAAGAGATGTGGTAATTGAAGAACAAAAGATGTGCGAATGTTAATTTTAAGTATTTTTTGTGTTAAATACTAAAACTAGTTAATATAGATCTATCATTAGCTAAATATATACATCCGACATTCTAATTGTTTTATACTAGTATTGATTATACGTAGTCTCTGCATGTGATTTTCTAACCAAAATTATCAAAATAATTTTATTTAGCTTGGAATATAGACTACAGAGTCTCGACGCTCGTGTTCTCTCTCTCATATACATTTCCTCACTCGTCTCTCTCATCTTGACCTCTATATCTGTGTCGTGTCCTCTCTCTTTCTCTCTCTATCTATCTCTCAAACCCTAGAGGAAGGAGTTAAAAGACGAGAGACCTTCCACTATTTCCAAAGTCGTGAAATCACCAGAGATCTTTCTCTCTCTCTCATCCAAAGACTTCACGAGTCCCCAAAGAAAAAAAAAAACCTATTCCCAAAGATGAAGAACAATAACAACAAATCTTCTTCTTCTTCTAGCTATGATTCTTCTTTGTCTCCTTCTTCTTCATCCTCCTCCCACCAGAACTGGCTCTCTTTCTCTCTCTCCAACAATAACAACAACTTCAATTCTTCCTCAAACCCTAATCTCACTTCCTCCACATCAGATCATCATCATCCTCACCCTTCTCACCTCTCTCTCTTTCAAGCTTTCTCCACTTCTCCAGGTTTTCTTTCTCTCCCCCTCTCTCTCAACTTATTAGTGTTTTTGTCTTTTGAAATTTTGTATGAATTAGGACAGACCAACTTTGTGTTCTGTTGCACCTAGACCAGTTCCTTACCTTTTTTGGTTTAATTAAAGTTTTGCTTACTTTAGATTTAGTAAGTAGTCAATTTTTAATTAATTGCTTCTGTTTCTCTTATATCATTTTTTTCGATTCGGTGTACTTGGAATCAGTCAAATCTAGTGAATCCTGTATCTATAAGATCTAGTTATAAAATTAAATAGTATCTATTAATTTCCCCTATAGAATCTTTCACTAGATATTGTCTCCTTCAAAGTAAAACACTAATTACCTCAATACCCTTTGTAAACGATAACAATTTTCAGTCGAACGGCAAGATGGGTCACCGGGAGTTTCACCCAGCGATGCCACGGCGGTTCTTTCCGTATACCCCGGCGGTCCTAAACTTGAGAACTTCCTCGGCGGAGGAGCCTCAACGACGACAACAAGACCAATGCAACAAGTGCAATCTCTTGGCGGCGTTGTCTTCTCTTCCGACCTACAGCCACCGCTTCATCCTCCGTCCGCCGCCGAGATCTACGACTCTGAGCTCAAGTCAATAGCCGCTAGCTTCCTAGGAAACTACTCCGGTGGACACTCGTCGGAGGTCTCTAGCGTACATAAACAACAACCGAATCCTCTAGCTGTCTCAGAGGCTTCGCCTACTCCGAAGAAGAACGTAGAGAGTTTTGGACAACGTACCTCGATTTATAGAGGAGTCACAAGGTGCGTATAACCAAATTATTCGTTTACTTTAAATAATTAATTAGACGATAGTGTAACATATAAACTCATGTGTAAATGCATGAGTTTATAATTTGTGAAAACCTATAATTGATTTTTTTTTATTAATATAACAGACATAGATGGACTGGAAGATACGAAGCTCATCTATGGGATAATAGTTGCCGAAGAGAAGGCCAAAGCAGAAAAGGAAGACAAGGTACATTTTCGTCTTTAAAATGCGCGTGTTAGACTGATTCATTTGATGTTTACTATAATGCGCTTATTGTATTTATGTTTTTTACTTTCACTTTTTTACTTATGAGAGGTCATGGCAAAATCTAACGTCGCTTTTTTTTTTATGTTTGTGTTTTGTCTCTGTGACGTGAAATGATTACCCAACCGTGGACGATCTGAAATTTGTGATGATTTTTAATTGTTTCTGCAGTTTATTTAGGTGAGTTCCAATAAATTCTCTATTAAACAATTTATTTCATCTCTTTCTTCTTTCTTGTGTATTTAATTCCCTTCTGAAACGTTATCATTCTCTTTATATTTAAATTTGTATTAATATGAAGTAAATTGTTTGTTATGTTCAGGTGGTTATGATAAGGAAGATAAAGCAGCTAGAGCTTACGACCTTGCAGCTCTTAAGTATTGGGGTCCTACAACTACGACTAATTTCCCGGTAATTTTGTCTCTCATTTTTGTATGTCTGTCTGAATATGTCAGGATTGTATTTTAGTTGATTCATTATCTGGCTAAATACTTGTATTAGATATCAAATTACGAATCTGAACTTGAAGAAATGAAACACATGACTCGACAAGAGTTCGTTGCTTCTTTAAGACGGTAATCATTTTATTTGAGATAGATACGTTTTTTTTCTCTCATAGTTGTTCCACGAAAATCAAATCTATTTGTTAACCAAAATACATTTTTTTATATTATAGGAAAAGCAGTGGATTCTCTAGGGGTGCCTCCATGTACAGAGGCGTCACTAGGTTTGTTTATTCTCTAACCAGTTGATTTTAATTCTTAATGATTAAATTAATGTGTATGTTCCTAATAAAATGATTCAACTTTATTGCAATAATGCAGACATCATCAGCATGGTCGATGGCAGGCACGAATTGGAAGAGTTGCAGGCAACAAAGACCTTTATCTTGGCACATTTAGTGAGTCCCATTTGAACATTTTTATGAATACATTTAGTGAGTCCGTATCAATATTTTTATGAATTCTGATCTAAATAATTGTTATGATTATGATTTAACACAAAAGTATTTGGATGCGGAATTTCAGGCACTCAAGAGGAAGCTGCAGAAGCTTATGATATAGCAGCGATCAAATTCCGCGGTCTAAATGCAGTCACCAATTTCGACATCAGTCGATATGATGTCAAATCAATTGCTAGCTGTAATCTCCCTGTGGGTGGACTAATGCCTAAACCTTCTCCAGCAACCGCAGCGGCTGACAAAACCGTTGATCTTTCTCCATCCGACTCTCCATCTCTAACCACACCGTCCCTCACGTTCAATGTGGCAACACCGGTCAATGACCATGGAGGAACTTTTTACCACACTGGTATACCAATCAAACCAGACCCGGCTGATCATTATTGGTCCAACATCTTTGGATTCCAGGCAAACCCGAAAGCAGAAATGCGACCATTAGCAAACTTTGGGTCGGATCTTCATAACCCTTCTCCTGGTTATGCTATAATGCCGGTAATGCAGGAAGGTGAAAACAACTTTGGTGGTAGTTTTGTTGGGTCTGATGGGTATAACAATCATTCCGCTGCATCGAACCCGGTCTCAGCAATTCCGCTGTCCTCGACAACTACAATGAGTAACGGTAACGAAGGGTATGGTGGAAACATAAACTGGATTAATAACAACATTTCAAGTTCTTACCAAACTGCAAAATCAAATCTCTCTGTTTTGCACACACCGGTTTTTGGGTTGGAATGAGTATTCACATCTTAGTGAGAACTAAAATAAATATGTAGGAAAAAAATAAGGCTCTGTTTGAAGAAATCAGATATTTTCTTCTTAGATTATTTAAGTAGTTTAAAAAAAATATTTTTTAAGTGTTTCACTTTTACGTTTGTCTGCTGACCACGAATTTTGCTGGATCTGACAGTACTAACTCTTTGTTTAATGACCTTATGGGTTCCTTTTTTACTTTCCAGAACTTTTATTTACTTTTTTCTTCATTTTTCTTCATTTTTTTTGTTGTGTGGACAATATGAATGATTGAAGATGGAAACTGCTTGCATGTGAATAAACGAAAATCAAACAATCTTCGGTAACTTAAGTATCGTCTCCACGGTGTTTTTCGTCATCTTTTTTTTTTATGTTGATACTATTGTATCTGATATTGCAAATGTATTATCTCGAACTGCATGTATAATTTATGAAGTAAACTTTTCATTCATCAATATTTTTCGCAACGTGATCGGAGAAAGAGATAATCATCTGGTTCTTTCTACGTTACAAATTTCATCCAAATATACAGTGATAACAAAATGGTTAGGGAATAATACTTCGCTTATGAACGGTGGATGATGCGTTCACAAACTAATACGCTCGCAGAATGATCAGTTAGAAGATTAGACCTCTTTTTCCTAACATTCGTAAATTTTCGTTTGTACACAATAACACAAAGGCGAAAGAAAAAATTGTTTTGTTCACGAAATGTTTTTTTCTTTCTTAGAGGCTTGGTTTTGTATACTCTTAGATCTAAATTTCTACTATTATAGGACTAGCAACTGCCGCTGTGCCGCATGAATACGACTACTTGCAACTGTATTTCTGTCTGACATTTATGCATCGAAATATTATCCAAATAAAGGCGCCTTTAGAAGAAAGAAAATTAGATAAAATGATAATTCGTTTGGATTACGTAAGATGATAAATCGTATATTTTGTGGTCAAGTTTGTTTATTTTTGACAGAGGAGAAATGGTAGATGTAAAAGTGTCCAAAAGATCGTACGAACAGTTTAGCGTAAGATGTCAAACCAATGCACCACGATGACCATCACCAACGAAAATCTTCCTACCCTAGAAGAAAAAGGCCAGCGTAGGCCTGTTTTTTCTCAATGCAATGCACAACAAGATCCATCTGCTCAAAGTGATTATTAGTATATCTATGACTATACATACATGTTATGTGCGTGTATGTATTTGTTCATACATTGTGTTTTCCTTTTTCTTTTAATAAACAGTTAATATACTTTTGTGTTTTTCTTTGTTCCTTTTGGCATTGTGAGTGTTACGCTTGTTATTGCAACAATTTTGATATATGCCAAACTGAGCTGGTCCTTAAGTTCTTTGTCTATTTCTGCTTATGTGATGACAAAATTGCGGTAAAACATTATGTTTGGTAAATTAGTTACCAAGTGGTTGGCAGAAAAAAAAATCATCAAATGGTTGTGGTTGTTGAAATATGGTCAATGTGATTAACTACAGCTCAAATACGGTTGAATCAATAACTGTTGTCGTTGCGGTCGGAAAAACAAACTTCAGATGTCAAAATCTGAAAACAGAGAGAGAAACATTTTATTTTGTTTGTTAGCACAGTTAAAAATATGAAGACTATATATACTCAAAGTTATTAGCTTTTTTTTTTTATAAAAAAGAAAGTTATTAGCTTTTGCAATGGTAATTAATGCAGAAATACAGTAATGAACTGCGGTATAAATTGATTACCATGTCAAGGAAAAGAACATAATAGGTCCATTAAATATCGATTAGCCGCCTAAAGAAGTAATCATATATCCAAAGTAGTTAATTAATTGACAACATCTACGTAGCCTAATAAGTATTATAGATGTCTCTCTTATATTCTCCCTTTATTGTTCATTTCAATGGGCTAAATCGATAAACACAAATCTTCATATCTTGCCTTCGTTGAGTGTGTGTGTGTGTACGAGTATACTATTTTCTGCAGATTACTGAAATAATCAACGTGATAGAACGCCCGTTTCTTGATTTACACTAGCCCAATAATCAATCATCATAAATGTTCATCACATTTTTACGAGACCACACAAATTATTATCAAGATCGAATATACAATTAGTTGGTCATAAAACACTTTTGAAAAACCATAATTGCATCCATAATGTTTAGTAACTAACATTTAACCTTTTTCATGATTTCCTTTTCGTTCATGTTCTCTTCATGTCCAAGTGTTAGCACATTTCTCTCTTCCAATTGTTTTCAAATGCCACTGCAAGTGAACTTTCTCTAACTTATTTGCTCTAGCGCAGTTTATTTGTTTCTTATACCACGAAGGCCAACGATACAATATTAGAACCTTTCATTGAATATGTTATATATGTTACAAACTTCATATGGATTTTTACGTTTTTACCATGTAATAGCATTGTTCTTCTTCCTCATTTGATGATTTTTTGTTTTTATATCTAAACAATAAATTATGATCTAAACCCTAACTCCAAACACTCTAATTATTCAGTTGGAAAAACTTAGATCGAACATGTCAAAACTAAAAATATGCGGACTTTTAACTGGTTTAGCCCTACCTCCACCACCCCTTCTCACCCTGTCCCGTCTCTTTACATGATAATGCTCATTTTGCACATTTTAGTCAAATCCTCTTTTGATCCACAATACAACTTACTAACCTGAAATAACTTGGGTTAAGATATATCATGTGAATGTTTATGGAATTCTATTACAAAATTAAGTTACAATTATTGCATGTATCTTTGTCATAATCACTCGTTCATGAATTCTAACATAATTTTTAATCGAATGTGGATTCTTAATTTTCTTTTGGCAAAAAGTCACTCGTCCCAAAAGAATTAGTCGAAGAAATTCTTTACATGGGATGCTAATTCAAAAAAAAAACTTTTGGCAAATCGCTTTTTTTGGTATCTGGACCGACCGTCTTCATGGGCAAACTAAAATTGTTAATGGCTATATTAGTACTTGTCTAGTACAAGTTGTATTACTAAACTGTACTATTAAAGTATTTGTAGATGAACTAAATTTTAAAGATGAATTAAGTTTACTTGACTCCGTTTTCTCCACCCAAATTTGAATCCATTAAGCGTTATCCCCTCTAGTAAACTTTCACCTAAAAAATCCATTGACTATAGATCGAGTCTACTCGATTTAAAGATGTCCAAAAAACAAAAAAAGATGAACTAAAGTAATCAGTTATTTAAGAAAATCTTTTACATCAGTTGGTTTAGAAAACATAATTTAATCTAACGGAACTTCTCATTTTCATATGATAATCTATATATAGAATATTAACCTTCTTTTATTGTTAACGTTTTGTGGATTTTGAAAATTTGAACTAATACTAGATGTTTAACTTTGTTAATAAAATACTACTAATCATCACAAATTAACGTAGATGATGCAAAACAAAAATATGTGAAAGTTTTTAAGAGATCTGCATTTTGTAAACTTCACAAAAACTAAAAACCCTTGTCACAAAATCTAAACTCAGAATTCTGAAATTATAAACTAATAACTTTGTTGTTTAAGACTTACTCGAAGTTTGTACACGATAGTTCATACACCATATCAACATTATCATAATCTCTTCTCCCCTCTTCTTATAAAAGAAAAAATAATCAT
>Ga0041059_1000165_pt1 | contig 41978 bp, 29 predicted proteins | sample AraColnosormetaG_FD_56232 | JGI IMG/M metagenome (GOLD analysis project Ga0041059, IMG submission 56232) | Arabidopsis roots microbial communities from North Carolina, USA - Col MF nosort | ecosystem: Host-associated > Plants > Roots > Unclassified | place: USA: North Carolina | collected...
AAAAAAANGGAAAAAAAAAAAAAAAAAAGAATAACAGATTTGCACGAGGAGAATATTAGTGAGAACTGAGAAGTAAATGCCTCCAAAGTGTTGAGTCCAGACTCAACGTCCAAAACCACAAGTCACAAGATAATGCAGTCGAGCTTACCAATTCTCTTCCTTATACTAATTTGATGCATTCTTTTAGCTATTTCAATCCAGTTATATCAAAAACAATTGGTACACTAATATTTTAATCTTTAAAGTAAAACTAAATGCTTTTCCGTTTTATGCGTGGAAACATTTTCCGTAATTGCTGAAACTTTGTTAAAGACTATTTATGCGTTTATATATGATGCATGTCAATACTACTATATAAAAATTTGATGCATGTAAATGTTTGATAAATACTATAGAAAATCGAATTCCTTGCAACAAGAGTTGTGCTCTACTTTTAGAATTTTAAAATTCTAATGTATGTGAGCATAAAAAGTTTACAAGATACGTATGCGGTTATATTCTATGTTACTTTTTTACTTCAAAGTATATATATTGATTTGCATATTTTGGAGATAGAAGATAAAATTGGGAAAATAGTGATAAAGGCTTTTGTTTTTGCATAACATCATAATTAATAGGTAAACTATTCATAGTTTCTAAAGTTTCTAAAGTTTGTTTCAGGTTATTAGTGTAAAAAAAAAACGAAAATAGTGCAAATTGAGCTTCCATAGCAATTGGACATTTTTGAAGCGTCATCAGTTTCATAACAAATGGAGGAATATTCAAACACCAAATTAGTTGAATTTTGGACACAAGAAAGCCACATTAGTTAGCTTTGATTTCCAAGTGGTTTAAAGTCATTCCTTTAGTGGGTCAAAAGATATGGATACTTCCACTAAAGATAGATAGATCTATCGAGCAAACTAGAAAAGAGATCGACCATCATCTCTAGGATCAATCGATCTCAACATCTATACTTGAGAATTTTAAAAATATTTCAACTTTGATGCTGATTCATCTCATCTTTTTTAGAGGATTTTCACATTTATAAAAGGCTTATTGGATGCCTAACTGATTCTATCCGAAATTCATTCGGTTCCTATAAAGTAAAAACGGATCTTAAACTCTTAACCGGAAATCTCAAAATTTGAATTACTCAATATAAAATAATTCGTGAAACCCGAATGTTCAAGACTACCGGAAACATCTGTGAAATATAAAGCTTTATTTGTTAATATTACTTCCTCTGTTTCACCAAAGTATCACAAAAATTAATAAAACTAAATTTCTATTATATGCTTAATGGGTTTTGTGTAAAATAATAATTATTTTCTAACTAATAAAATGAAACAATAGAGATAGGAAATGATACTTAATCTTACAAATTTAACTAATAGTACAAAGTACAAACATTATTATTTTAAAACAAAAAAAAAAACTTGAAAACAACTTTGTAAAACAGAATAAATATTAAAATTAATTTATTTATTTACTTGATGGCGACTTTTTCATTGCCGGTTCAAAACTCAAATAATAAATACACAGCTCTTATTTGTATATAAGTGTTGACTTTTGATTTATATAAATATCTTTCCATAAATGAATAATTTAAGTTGCTTAGATTTATATAAATCATCTACAAATTCAGGTGTTAGCTGTTTAACTGAAGATATAATAAAAATATGTGCCAGTATTAAATTCGTACAAAAATTAGTTGACGATAAATAAATCCTAATTCGTACAACTAAGTACAAAAAATTAGTTGACGATAAATAAATTAGTTGACGATAAAGGATAATTTTGATAAGTTTAAGGCAAATTTTTTCTAACACACAATAAAGAATCAGATACTGTCGCCATCAAGGTTTTGCTTTATTGTCAACGCTTTGGTTTTTGATACGATATAAAGAGATACGCTTATTGCTCTGTTTCGATACAAACCACAAAACAGAAACAATGGAGTCTCAGTCTCAGAGAGGTCAACACGAAACCCCGAAACGTTCTAGGTTCACCGGAATGTTCCATAAACTGAAAACGAATCTTGTTTTCCGGTCGAAGCTAGCCGAAATAAACGGTGCAATGGGTGATCTTGGTACTTACATACCAATCGTCCTCGCTTTAACTCTAGCCAAGGATTTGGATTTAGGCACAACACTGATATTCACCGGCATATACAACGCGATAACCGGAGCAGTTTACGGTGTCCCCATGCCGGTTCAACCGATGAAATCGATAGCAGCCGTGGCGATTTCGTCTACCGCGGAAGATTTCGGTATACCGGAGATTATGGCTGCCGGAATATGTACCGGAGGGATCTTGTTCGTGTTGGGGATCTCTGGTTTGATGCAGCTTGTGTTCAATATAATCCCTTTATCGGTTGTTAGAGGGATTCAGTTGTCACAAGGCTTAGCTTTTGCCATGTCTGCGGTTAAGTATATAAGGAAAGAGCAGAATTTTTCGAAGTCAAAGAGTGTTGGTGATAGGCCATGGTTAGGGCTTGATGGTTTGGTTTTGGCTTTGGTTTGTGTTCTGTTCATAGTTCTTGTGAATGGAGATGGTGAAGAAGAAGAGGAAGAGGAAGAAGGAGATGGTTCGAGAGGAAGAGGAAGATGGGGTTCGGTGAGGAAGGTTATAGCTAACGTGCCATCTGCTCTGTTGATATTCTTGTTGGGTGTTGTTTTGGCATTTATAAGGAAGCCGAGTATTGTACATGACATCAAGTTTGGACCGTCAAAGATGAAGATTGTGAGAATAAGCCGAAAAGCATGGAGAAACGGGTTTTTGAAAGGGACGGTCCCGCAGTTACCTCTTTCTGTTCTTAATTCTGTTGTGGCTGTGTGTAAGCTGTCGTATGATCTGTTCCCCGAGAAGGAGTTCTCGGCTGCATCGGTTTCCATGACTGTTGGGCTGATGAATATGGTGGGATGTTGGTTTGGAGCAATGCCTACTTGTCATGGAGCTGGTGGTTTAGCCGGGCAGTATAAGTTTGGTGGGAGGAGTGGTGGGTGTGTGGCACTGTTGGGAGTAGCTAAACTGGTGCTAGGGTTGGTCTTGGGAGGTTCATTGGTGGGTATATTGGAGAAGTTTCCGGTTGGTGTGCTCGGGGCATTGCTACTATTTGCAGGGGTAGAGCTTGCAATGGCGGCTAGAGATATGAATACAAAGGGAGATGCATTTGTAATGCTTATGTGCACATCAGTCTCTTTGGGATCAAATGCTGCCATAGGCTTTGTTGCTGGTGATCTTTTGTATGTGGTTTTGTGGATGCGGAACTACGGGCGAGCGAAGCCGAGCAGCCTTCCCCCGCAATCCGGTGAACATGCTTGAAAGTCTTCTTTTGTTGTGTGTAGTGTTCGCTCTTCTTCTTAATGCTTTCGTATAAAAAGTTCAAAACTTCTTTGAACTGCATATCTACTCTGAATGAATTCAAATAAATCAGTGTACCATGTTTGTGATTACTTATTAATAAAGAAAGTGAAGAGATGGACCAAATTGCTTTGACTGAAATCATCCGGGGACTTTCAAAAACCATAGGGCAAAACAAACTGAAAAGAAATCCACCTACATCTTCCCAACAATGTTCCATTTTAGATATGATCATTCACTCTGCATACAAATAGATATAGGTAGAACCTAACCAAACTTGGAAATCTCAAAACAAAGACTAACGAGCTCAACATATAACTTAAATCATAAAATGAGGGGAAGGCATCGAAAAAGGTATCTTCGATTAAATAAAAAAGGTACATGCAGAGGCCTGATTAAGGGCATTCTTATTATAGCGAGTTACTTTCTATAGATTTAAGCATAGTTATAATTCGATTCGTGTTTGAATTTTTCGCAACCTATAGCTAGTGCTGCCGCACTGTTTTCAGCCTATTTGGTTAAATGGCGTTGTAAAACTTTTTCAAGCTGGTTTATCTGGGCTTATAATATTTTACTTTGAACCCAAACTTTAAGTATTTTACTATTTTCCTAATCTAGATTGTGTGTCCTGGAAATAGTCATTGATAAGAGAATATTAACCAAATTGATCACTTTAGTCAATGTGATAAGTGAAATTAATTAAGTAAATAAATTATGTACATAATGACATACCATATAAGTTATTTAAATTTACGGGGACTATAAGTTAACTAAATAATATAACGAAAATTTGCGGGAAATAAGTTAGGGAGATTTGCAAAACTACCATTTTTTTACTACCCTTTTGCAACAATACCCTTTTATGTTGTCCATTTTTAAAATCACCCATTCCCTTGAACAAAATGACCAAATTACCCTCATCCAATAGAAACATATAATTGAAACACTTTTAAACCCTTTAAAAATCTTTAAAAATCATTTGTAAATCTTTTAAAGCCCTTTAAAATCCATTGTAAATATTGTAAACCCTTTTAAAAACCCTTGTAAATATTTTAAAATCCTTTTAAAACAATTTTAAATCCTTTGAAAATCTTTAAAAGACCTTTGTAAATCTTTTAAATCCCTTTAAAATCTTTTGTAAATCTTTTAAAAACCTTTTAAAATCCCTTGTAAATCACCCTTTTAAAATCCCTTGTAAATCTTATAAAACCTCTTTAAAATCCCTTGTAAATCTTTAAAACTCTTTTAAAATCCCTTGTAAATCTATTTCCCGCCAAAAAAAAAGTTTGGCGGGAAAAATATTTTTGAAAACAAAATTTTGGCGGAAATTTTTTTTTCGAAAATTTTTGGCGGGAAAATTTTGGCGGAATATTTATTTTGGAATATTTTAGGTGAAAAAATATTAATATTTTATTTTGTTAACCTAAAACAATTTCCAAATAAGGGTAAAATGGTCATTAAAAATTTAAAGAAGGTAGAAATAAAAATGGATAAAACAAAAGGGTAGAGTTGAAAAGGTGCATCATGAAAAGGGCATTAAAAAGAATTTTTCAATAAGTTAAAAAGACTTTTTTGAATTATTTTCTATAGATTTAAGCAAAGTTATAATTTATGCACATAATGACGTATCATATAAGTTTATTTAAAATTTCGCGGGAAACAATTTAACGAGATAATACAACGAGAATTCACAGGAAATAAGTTAACAAGAATTTGCGAGTTACTTCTTATAGATTTAAGCAAATTTATTTCGGTTCTTATATGAATTTTTGACAACCTTTGTGGAATCTTCTCAAGTTAGTTTATGTAAAAAAATTGGCTAAACTATTTAACTTTTGGAACAAAAATTTGAAGAACATGACAGTTTCTTTAAGTATTTTACTATTTTCCCAATTTGAATCCTTTGTATTTCCAATAGTTTCTTTTAACCCCCAGAAATGTTTGGGCTAAACTGTATCATCCTAAAACACATTGATCAAAACCAAGAAAACATAAATTGTTAGGTATCAAAACGTAAATTAACATAACCAATATAAATTCAGAGACACGAGCTTTTTAATGGCTTCTCTCCTCGCGTTATCTCCTTTTGTCGATTTAGCCCTAACCTATACGGCTGCTACATCCAGATTTCCTCATCCTCTATTAGGGAAGAAGAACCAAAACCCTAATCCTATCTTCTCCTCTTATAAATCGCTTCAACAACAGTTTCTTTCTCTTCTGATTTGATCCATGATTTCTCATCTGGAACCCTAGTTTATACATCCATCGGGTGTTACTGTTCTTTATCTGGGCAATCAGTGGTTAGTCAAAAGTATAGGATTTTCATTTAAAGATTTGATTTTGCGTTGAAATCGAACGAACCCAGATTTCATATTTTGTCTCTGTTTTGGCTTTTTTTATCTTTTTAGGTGTTTTTGTTCCTTTTGTATATCTGTCGAGACTTCTAGGTGTGAAATCAAAGCTTGTTTGGTTTATATCGATCTTGGTTTTAGCTGAATCGTTGTTAAGATGGCTGGAGGTGGAAACAGGAGAGATGAAGGATCGATCACGATCCAGAGCACTAATTTGTTTGCAGCATTGGACACTCGTAAGAAGAAGAAGAAGTCTGACAAGGCAGGGAAGAGCAAAGGGTCTTCTAAGTCACGAGAGCCAGAGAAGGAGCCTGAGCCTCAGGTCTATTGGGCTCCTACGCCTTTGAAAGTTAAGTCTTGGGCTGATATTGATGATGAAGACGACGATGATGACTATTATGCAACCACTGCTCCTCCTCAGTCTGGTTGGAGTACTTCTCTGCCTTCCCATACTGATTCCAAAGACGTTCATGTTGAGGTCAGAAGTCTAAACATTTTATGATTTTGTTGCGATTCCTAAATTGGTTGAGAATGGATATGATGGTTCTGTGTCTATTGGTTAACGATTCTCTTTGTGACTGGGAATTCTGAGAGCTGGTTTCTGTTCTAATGTTAATTTATCTTATGCTTATGGCTCTAGTTAGTTATTACAAAAATTGTTTGTGTGTGGTGTCTATTGTCTGAGAGAAGAGGATTTGTTATTGTTGCTCATGTTGCTTTATCCTTCCTGAATATTTTTCATTTGTGTGTTACCTATGTTGTGGTAGCACATGGTTGTGTAGGTTGACTTGTGTAAGCGTTAGTTCTTGTCCAGATTGCGTGTGATTATCTTGGTTGCTGATGGGATTATCTTGGTGTGATTGTCAGGAAAGTGAAAGTGAGGAAGATATTCTTGATGAAGGTGATGATGATGTGGAGGAAGAGCAGGAACAGGAAACAGAGGTACAGGTTCATCCAGAGCCTGAGGTGAAGAAAGCTCCTGAAGTTCCTGCACCTCCTAAAGAGGCAGAGAGGCAACTTTCCAAGAAAGAGAGGAAAAAGAAGGAACTTGCTGAGCTTGAAGCTTTGTTGGCTGATTTTGGAGTTGCCCCCAAGGAGAACAATGGCCTAGAGGAATCTCAAGGTACACTTGTCTTCAATCAATTTTGACATCTGTAATAATACTTATCACGTATTGGCACAGCCATTGCAACTGATATTGCTTAGTTCCAGACAGTTGTGCTCTTTAATAGTATTAATGTTTTGTGTAGTGTCACTATCTTGCTGAGAAAATCAGCATGTTTGATATGTCTAGCAGTTTTGCTAATTCCGATACATTGCATGTTCTTTTTACAGAGGCTGGACAAGAAAAGAAAGAAGATGTCAATGGAGAGGGAGAGAAGAAGGAGAATGCAGCAGGTGGGGAGTCAAAGGCATCAAAAAAGAAGAAAAAGAAGGATAAGCAGAAGGAGGTAAAAGAATCTCAAGAGCAACAAGCAAACAACAATGCCGATGCTGTAGATGAAGCTGCTGGGTCTGAACCAACTGAGGAAGAATCTCCAATTGACGTCAAGGAAAGGATAAAGAAGCTTGCATCCATGAAGAAGAAGAAGTCAGGCAAAGAGGTGGATGCTGCAGCTAAAGCTGCTGCGGAGGAGGCAGCTGCAAGACGTAAGAAGCTGGCCGCGGCAAAGAAGAAGGAGAAGAATCACTATAACCAACAGCCTGTGCGGTAAAATCCTGAATCACCACCATTTTGATCTTGATGGAAATGCAAATATGAACATGTATTTCGCCGTATATTGTTCATATGAGTCTCTGTCCTAATAAATCTTTTGAAGGGTCTGGTTCTTAGAGTTAAAGACATTGAATCCTTTTTCTAGTCTTATTACAATGAACAGGCTAAAGACAAAACTACTCTCTGGAGATTTTCATTTCTTTTTGAAACACCTTTGTTTTCTTAATATCAGACCTTTTTTAGGTTCATTATGTCTTCAATCAGCTTCTTATGTATGGTTCGATGGTGTTATTTTCTTCTTTTTTTCGTTCAGTTGCCTGTGTTTTGATTCATGCCTTGTCACAAAATCTTTTTTGGTTATATGTTCCAAAGTGATTCCCCACTTGAGGGTAATGTATTTTTATTTTTGCAATCACGAATAATAACATTAACCTGTATTTAGTCTACTATGCCTAGTTCATCAATCAATATTTAGACTCCACCTGAACCACAACCGCACTTGATTGTGCTTCGTTAACCACACTTAAACGTGCTTGACTCGACCTAAAAGTCTCGATTTGAACCCCTAAATTAAGTTCCTTTGCTAATTCAGTCGGCCCAAGTGCTTTCTTTAACTATCATAACTCTGAACCATTCTCAATGTTAGTTCATGAATGCATGCATGATCATATCCATTATTGTGCCATTATTACCATCCCATTTCCCTTGATCAGAAAATCTCTTTATCATTGATCACAGTTGAGTTGTGTAATCCACGCACATGGTGATATGGATCAAGTTATTGAATTTCCTTTCTCATGCGGTTAAGAAGCATGTTAATCAGTTGTTACTCTTTTTTGATGTTTATATTTTCTTCTTGTTCAGAAGCATACCGTTTTGCCCAAAAATATGTGTTTGTCAACTATGAACACAAAAATATATCTTGTCTAGATTGGTCAAATATGTTCGTCTGTAATCTTTAATTTGTTATCAACATGCAAATCAAATCAGCTGTATGTATTAATATCGTCTTGAATATGTACTATACACTGAATAATTTACTTAACTATGTATAAAATATGACACATTTTTGATATGTACATATCTAGTCGAATTTTTGTAATGATATTTACTATAGGATAAATAAAGTATTACCTAAATAAGGATTTGATGTTCATATTGTGAATTTTTGAAATTGATAAAAATTTGGAAAGGTCAATGTCCTCATGGTTGGACCGGATTAATCTGGTAATCGGAAAGATATTTCGGTTCTCTTTGAGAATCGGGTTTAGAGTTATTGGTACGGCGTTATCAAATTCGTGAGTGGTTTATTGCGGTTGAACCGAACCACATTAATAAGTTGTAACAATTCACAAGTTTTAGACGCAGCTTGCTTCTTTCTTCTTCTTCCTTTCCCTATCCTCTGCATACACGAACTCGTAAGCTTCTTCGATTCTCTTCTTAAACCACTGATAATCTCTTTCTGATCCCATTCTAGAAAAACTTGACCTAGATTAATCAGAATTGATTCGAGTTGGTTGCTGTAATATAGAAGAAACTTTTGTTTCCCCACACATTCAGAACCAATTCAATCTATGTTAAGATTCTCAGAAGTGGGTTGTCTTAAAGTCTGAAGCTTTAGGGGGCTAAGAGTCAGACTTCTTGGTCCCCAGCAGATGAGCACGTGATAATGAGTTTGAGATTGCAAAACCCTTTCCTTTCTACTCCTCTGCTTCATGGTTCTTTCAATCGCAGAGAGAAGAGAATCAATGTAGCTAGAAGGGCGTTTCGTAGCAAGCGTATATATTCGGAGAAGAAACAGAATGATTGGTTAGCTAAAGTTGCCAAATTTTCTCAATTTTGTGGGAAAAATGTGCAATTGCTTAGGAAGTCTCTTGATTCTAGAAGTAGAATGGAAGTTAAATGTTTGAAAGAGCCTTTCGTACGAAGCAAGGATTTGGTTAGGTCTTTGGCTCCTGTTTGGGAAGAGGGTTTGTTTTTCTTGAGGTGTTCTGTGTTCTTTGCTGTTATCTCTGGGGTTTGTTTATTGGTGTGGTATGGACAGAACAAGGCTCGTGTTTTTGTTGAGACTAAGCTTTTGCCATCTGTTTGCTCTGTGCTTAGTGAGACTATTCAGCGTGAGGTTGATTTTGGAAAGGTTAGAAGAGTTTCACCATTGTGCATTACACTTGAAGCAAGCTCCATTGGTCCTCATGGTGAAGAGTTTTCCTGTGGTGAGGTTCCGACTATGAAAGTTTGTGTCCGTCCTTTTGCTAGTCTTAGGAGGGGAAAGATTGTGGTTGATGCGATTCTAAGTAATCCAACAGTTTTGGTTGCACAAAAGAAAGATTTTACATGGTTAGGGATACCTCTATCTGACACTACTTTGCCAAGCCATTTGTCATCTGAAGAAGGGATTGATTTTCGCACCAAAACTAGGAGAGTTTCAAGGGAGGAAGCAGGGATCCGTTGGGATGAAGAAAGGGATAATGATGCAAGAAAAGCTGCAGAGATAGGCTATATCGTTCCTTGTAAGAATTACTCTCAAGCTAAAGATAATGCGGTGAAGCACGACAGGCGTTTTACGGAAATTGCAAATCCCAACTCCTTTATTTGCATGGATGAAAAGATGCATTCAGCTGAGCAACATTGCATGGACCCAGGTGTTGAGTATGATGTGAAGCATGCTGAATTGGAGAAATCATTTGGCATAAAAATTCCTGGTTCAGGGCTCAAGTTCTTGTCCAAAATGTTAAAAGTCCCGAGGAAGTACAAATTCAAATGGAATTCAAAATCACATAAGAATTCAATGTCTAATATTAGTGCAAAGAAGAGAATTCTTGAGCGCAGTGCTTCAGCAGCTCTATCTTATTTCCACAGTCTATCACAACAAAAGCTTGACGAGCCTTCAGTGTTATCAACAAATTATGATGGGTTGAGTTTGGATATGCTATTAGTTAAAGGTGATAGAGAAATCAGTAATCAATATGATCGACATGTGCCGTATGGTGAGCAATCATTAGCTAATGATTTGGACGGGAAAGGTTATCGAGTGAGGGGTAAAAGGCTCCTTGGTGTAAAAAAGGCTTCCACGTTAGACAAGTTCACAGTATCATGTGATCCATTCCTTATGACTGTTGATAGACTCTGTGCACTCTTACAAACTAAACGAAGCCCATCTGTTGAAGATATTGTGAATTCTTCTGAATCTGAGACTTTAAGCAGTCAGAGAGGGGATATATCTATGAATGTTGTTAATCAGAATACTGACGATGTTCCACATGGTAATCGAAGTGGAAATCAGCCTCGTGACTTTACGTTCAAAAAGCATGAGCATCAACCTGTAGCAAACCATTGGCGTCCCAGCTGGCCACGGAACAAAAAATTAAAAGAAGCAGTGTTTAATATTTTAACTGGTTCCTCTAAGAAGTTAACAGGAAGGGCAGATCCGAATGCTCCTCACTTGAGCGATGAACTGGAGAAGCTGCCTGCTGTTTATGTTGAGAAGACACTACCAGTTATGCTTGACTCTGTGCAGTTTAAAGGTGGGACACTTCTTCTATTAGCTTATGGCGATACAGAGCCCAGGTGAGGGTCATTTATCGTTGTTAATGTAATGTCTAAATCAGCCATACTATGCCCTTATTTTTACTTTCCAACTCCAACTTTCAATAATCAAATTTCTAGCATCGAATTTTTCAGTTTGAGTGGATATCAAACCCTTTATTATGTTATGAGATCAGTATGGTCTTTAATGTCTCTGTTTACTTAGTGCAAGCTGAGTGAAGTAGAGGTCTTTTATGTGACTAATTTTGGTAAACAACACTATTATGTAGAGAAATGAGGAACGTCCATGGACATGTTAAGTTTCAGAATCATTATGGTCGTGTGTACGTGCAACTTGGTGGAAACTGTAATATGTGGAGATCAGATGTAACATCTGAAGATGGTGGGCTTTTGTCTGTTGATGTTTTTGTTGATACCGTCGAGCAGAACTGGCATGCAAATTTAAATGTTGCCAACTTCTTTGTCCCGGTAAGGTGTCAGGTGGAATAGATGACTTATGTTTGTCATCAGTTGCATGGTTGACTTATCTCATTTCTGCATATCTGCAGATTTTTGAAAGAATTCTAGAGATTCCAATCGAGTGGTCTAAGGGAAGAGCTACTGGTGAGGTGCTTCTCTAATGTCCACTATTTGTCTTCTTAGTGAATTAAAGTTTATTATTTTCAATGACCATTATGTTTTCAACCTTTCCATTTTTTTCTACTGTAATTTATTATATTCCTATGTGCTGTTAAATATGCCCAATTAGTTAGTCAATCCAGTCTCAGCACGTTGGCTAGAGAACACTTTGTTGTTGGAATCTATATGTATGATAGATTGTGACAGATCTTTGAAGTAGAGTTTGGGAGTTCTTTCTTCTCTTTTACAAGTAGAGGGGTCTGAGCAAATTTCTGAAATAAACATGGCTTGCCCTTGGATTTTTTTTTCTCACTGTCGTCTATTGCATTGCAGGTTCATCTATGTATGTCTAGAGGAGAAAGTTTTCCAAACCTACATGGCCAACTTGACGTAACAGGACTAGGCTTCCATATAAATGATGCACCTTCTTCGTTTTCTGTAAGTCTTGGGTTTAAATATCTCCTGAAACGCTGCCTTATGTCTTTATAATAGTTTCCTTTGCGTTAGAAGATCTATAATATATGTCTTTCTATAGAGGTTTTAAGGCTTTCCATGTAGATGTTCAGATGTAATACTTCTCGTGTCGTTATCTTTAGCTACAAACACAGGATGTCAGCTCATGTTTTTTTTTGATGACTCAGGCTACCTTTTCCTTCATATTATCTTTGCAGGATGTCTCAGCCAGCCTTTCTTTCCGCGGCCAGCGCATTTTCCTGCATAACGCTAATGGTTGGTTTGGAAAGGTTCCTTTGGAGGCTTCTGGAGATTTCGGTATACATCCAGATGAGGGGGAGTTTCATCTGATGTGTCAGGTAACATCTTCTTATGTGAACCGCTGATCTAGATGGCAGTTATCTAGACATACCAGTCAAAGACAAAACGAAATGATTTTGTGGGCGCTAAATTGGATGAATTTCCTGATTTAAGTGCCTGATTTGTTGTTGATAGTTCCTATTTTGTTTCAGGTTCCCTATGTGGAAATTAATGCTTTGATGAAAACTTTCAAGATGAAGCCCTTGTTTTTCCCGGTATCATTTATATTGCCTTATTCATGTTCCGTTAAACTTCACCATTTATTAAGGCTTGATGTATTTTCATTTCATTTTTTTTCTAATTGTTATCTACTCCTTCATCTAGTCCCAATTCATTCTATCATCTTGGACTGCAGCTAGCTGGTTCTGTCACAGCTGTATTCAACTGTCAAGGCCCGCTTGATGCTCCCGTTTTTGTGGGAAGTTGCATGGTCTCTAGGAAGATAGCTTATCTGTCTCCAGATCTCCCTACATCTTTGGCATATGAGGCAATGCTGAAAAACAAGGAAGCTGGTGCAGTTGCAGCATTTGACCGTGTTCCATTTTCTTATCTTTCTGCTAATTTCACATTTAACACTGACAACTGTGTAAGTATTTCATTTCTGTTTTAACCTCCGTGAAGTAGTCTATGTATGACTTTTTCGGATATTGTCAAATTATCCTATTTCATGTGATAGGTTGCTGATTTATATGGTATTAGAGCTACCCTTGTTGATGGTGGGGAGATTCGAGGAGCAGGGAATGCTTGGATCTGTCCAGAGGTATGTTATATGTACTTCCCTACCTTTCCTTGTATAATCCTACGACAGTTGACCTTGCATCATTAATGTATCCGGGTTGGGTGAGGACTGGGTTGAGGGAAAACGAGACACCAAGCAGTTGGATTAACAATATGACCAAGTAATGTGGGTCAATCTGCAGATGCATACTTACTCTTTCCAGATAATTTTATTAATAGCCTGTTAGGTGTATCAATTGACTACATCAAGCCCCATCTATCATCCAAAAAATGGTTGTGATTTTTTTGTTCCACATTAGGCATGAAGAGTGGTAGTTGTGTCTGAGATATAGACTTTTCTCTTTCGAATGAAGCATATGGTATGCTTCCCTTCATAAGTAACTTGGTTTGTTAACTGAATTTTTTTGTTTATGTTTCACAACGACCAGCCTGTCTCACCTTACTCCATTCACCAATTATATGGAAGTTTCAATTTAATCTCCTAGAGTTGATTGCCATTTCCTTGAATAATAGTTTCACGACTCACTAGCTCACTTGACATACTGTTTTATAAGGTTAATTTGATGGACAATATGTATAACATCCTAAAATTTAGTGTCTTTATTTCATCATCCCTGATTTAGCAATTTTCCTAATTGATGCTGAAATTGTATATACGTTTACAGGGGGAGGTGGATGATACCGCACTGGATGTGAACTTTTCAGGAAATATATCTTTTGATAAGGTTTTGCATCGTTATATGCCTGAATATTTTAACATCGGGATGCTGAAGTTGGGTGATTTAACTGGGGAAACAAAACTTTCTGGGGCCCTCTTGAAACCGTAAGGTTTCCTTGCCATCCTCTTGGGCTATATTTAGTGTTCTTTGATGTTTGTGCTTGACTTGTTGCGCTTCATTTGAATTTTGAATGCAGGAGGTTTGACATAAAATGGGCAGCCCCTAAAGCTGATGGCTCCTTGACTGATGCTCGGGGAGATATTGTGATATCACATGATAATATCATTGTTAATTCATCCTCTGTTGCTTTTGATCTATTCACAAAATTAGATACCTCATACCATGACCCTTGTTTGTCGCACCAAGACTTCACTCAAGGGGAGGCCATGCCATTTGTTGTTGAGGGGCTTGATTTGGATTTACGTATGCGTGGTTTTGAGTTTTTCAGCTTGGTCTCTTCCTATCCATTTGATTCACCACGACCTACACATTTAAAAGCAACAGGAAGGATCAAATTTCTGGGGAAGATAAAACGACACAGCACTACAAAAGATGGAGATGTTGGGTCAGACAAATGTGAAGATGCAGCTGCAATTTCTAGCCTCGATGGTGATATTTCCATTTCAAGTCTCAAGCTTAATCAGTTGATTTTGGCCCCTCAACTGTCTGGACGTTTGAGCGTTTCACGTGATCATGTTAAGGTAATGTACTGATTTCTTGCTTCTACAGTGAACCGTATCATCAGTATTAGTAACACACAGAGCACTGGTAGCAGCTATCCTTGCGATGGTGGTTCTGAAAAGTAGTTGCAATAGATTTTTTGGTTCGGCAGGAAAAGATTTGTAACTGATATGAGATTTCTAACTGTTGAAGCTTTTTCTTATTTTATTTTTTTTGTCAATTTATTGAAGCCATGAAGGCTATCTTGTCAAATTTGTGTGACTCGTCTCATATATCTGATTTTAACAGTTCTAGACAATTTGTAGTTATAGAAAGGTTAGCCCATGATGTTTATACTAATATTTTTGTAGTATTGTTGCATATCTAGCTTGATGCCGCGGGCCGACCAGATGAAAGTCTTACACTAGACTTTATAGGTCCACTACAGCCTAATTCTGACGAAAATGTACAAAGTGGAAAGTTGCTCTCCTTTTCTCTTCAAAAGGGACAACTAAGAGCTAACGCTTGTTTTCAGCCACAACAGTCCGCTACTTTGGAGGTATTGCTTTCTCTTGTGTGAATATATGCTTTAATTTGATATTTCAAAGAGAATGAGAATCGGCCATAGATGGTTTACATTTTGTCCCCATTTCTGGTCGCAGATACGCAATTTTCCACTTGATGAGTTGGAGTTGGCCTCACTGAGAGGGTTGATTCAAAAGGTAAGCAATCGATATGAGTTTGTCTATTCTGTACTAGTGCTGAGTGAAGTTCAGAAATAGCAGTGTATTAACAGTATTATCAGCTTCAGTGTTTTCAGGATATTTTCTTGCATGTTCACTGTCAATGAAGATTAGGATCACTTAAGAAAACATTCTTAAGATGACAACCTGCAAATATTATGTGTTAGTTACTTAGTTATAGCAGAATAATGGAATTTGAAGTTCTAATGTGGTTTAATACTTCTCATAGAAGCTTATAACTTAGAAAATCAGCTTTTCAGAAGTTACAGGGGAGGGCTCTCTTTATAAAATTATAATATCGTACTTTCCATATTACTTGCAGGCAGAGATTCAACTAAATCTTCAGAAGCGAAGAGGGCATGGCCTGTTGTCTGTAATTCGGCCAAAGTTTAGTGGAGTTCTAGGTGAAGCTTTAGATGTTGCAGTAAGATGGAGCGGTGACGTGGTATGTATTTCGGCCTAAGATTAGTGGAGTTCGTTTGGTTTAGTTTTCTAAGAAATCTAGAGAGTGATCATAGCTGTTATATAGTTTCATTATTTCATAGCACATCATTTGCCACCATATAGTTGGCCATAAATAAATCAAGCCTATTTCATTTATATGTTTTATTACCTTCTTTTAAGTGTTTCATGTTGTCCGGAAGACTAGAGGTTATGGTGAGATTGAACAATGAATAATTGATAAGTATGTTTAGCAGTGAAGTTAATATGAGAATATGCATGATGGTATCTCTGCTTATCCTTTTCATTTTTCTTCCTGAAGATCACTGTTGAGAAAACTATTCTGGAACAAAGCAATAGCCGGTATGAGCTTCAAGGTGAATATGTATTGCCGGGTTCCCGTGACCGAGACCTTGGTCAGAAGGAAGCTGGCAGTTTTTTAATGAGAGCCATGACTGGTCATCTAGGAAGTGTTATATCCTCCATGGGAAGATGGAGAATGAGACTTGAAGTGCCTAAGGCAGAGGTTGCTGAGATGCTTCCTCTTGCAAGGCTTCTTTCAAGAAGTACAGATCCAGCTGTTCACTCAAGATCAAAGGTTATTGCTAAATCATATGCTTATATTGTGATTAGCCATGTTCTAAAATGTTGGTTCAAGAAAAACACCTGCTAGAGCATTTTCATGTTCGTGTACTCCAAAAATATGTTCTCATCTCCTCTTTGAGCTGGATGCCTCTGACTGTTTGGGTTTCTTGGTTGGTATGGCAGGATCTTTTCATCCAAAGCGTTCAAAATCTCTGTCTACAAGCTGAAAATCTTCGAGACTTGCTTGAGGTAATGTATTAAATATTATGCCTTCTGTCCTTTCGAAGTAGCTAACAGGCTTCTAATACAGAAAGCAGATTCTATAATAAGAACAAAAAAACCTGTGTAGACACCATTAAGCTCGCCTTTAGTTCTTTCCTATGCTAAATTATATGGTTCCTTAAAATCAGGAGATACGTGGGTATTATACTCCACCAAGTGAAGTCGTTCTTGAAGATCTAAGTCTTCCAGGTTTAGCTGAGCTCAAGGGTCATTGGCATGGTTCGCTTGATGCTAGTGGTGGAGGCAATGGAGACACTTTGGTATAAAAATAACCCTGTCATCTCGTTTTTAAAATAAAGGGTTAAGGTTGTCATCATCTAAAGGACACTCCAAATTGGTTTTCATAAGCTTTCGTGTCCAAGGAGACGGGTGCAATTGTCTTTAGAAAAAACTTTTTATGAGTGAGATATTTAAGTGAGAATTTCTAGTGATGTCTTGTTTAAATGTTTTCCTCTTACATCTAATACCAGGCCGAATTTGACTTCCATGGAGATGATTGGGAGTGGGGGACTTACAAAACACAGCGTGTTCTGGCTACTGGTTCGTATAACAATGATGATGGTTTACGTCTTAAGGAGATGCTCATTCAAAAAGGAAACGCTACACTGCACGCAGATGGGACCTTATTGGGGCCAAAAACAAATCTTCATTTTGCTGTTCTGAATTTCCCTGTTAGTTTGATACCTACCTTGGTTGAGGTTGTTGAATCATCAGCTACTGATATTGTTCACTCTTTGAGGAAACTCTTGTCACCAATCAAAGGCATTTTGCACATGGAAGGGGATCTTAGAGGGAGTCTTGAAAAACCAGAATGTGATGTACAAGTTAGGTTATTGGATGGTGCTGTTGGTGGTATAGACCTTGGACGAGCTGAAGTTTTTGCTTCTCTTACATCTAACAGTCGTTTTCTTTTCAACTCCAACTTTGAACCATTTGTCCAAAATGGTCATGTCCATATACAAGGAAGTGTTCCTGTTAGCTTTTCGCAGAAAAATATGTCTGAAGGAGAAGTCAGCGAAACAGATAGAGGTGGTGCAGTGAAAATCCCGAGTTGGGCAAAAGAGAAGGAAGATGATGAGAAGAGAACCTCAAGGGATAGGAGCGAAGAGAGATGGGACAGCCAACTAGCTGAGAGTCTCAAGGGTTTATACTGGAATATTTTAGATGCAGGAGAAGTTAGACTGGAGGCAGACATCAAGGATGGGGGAATGACTTTGTTAACAGCCATATCTCCTTATGCTAATTGGCTCCAAGGAAATGCTGATATCAGGCTTCAGGTTGGCCATTGTCCTCTTGTTGTGTTGTCTTTACATTGTAAGATAGTTAAATTGATCTGCCATGTCCTCAAATTCTGACTAAATTCATTTACGCATAACCTATCTGCTGAGCAGGTCGGAGGTACAGTAGACCATCCAGTGCTTGATGGGTCTGCTTCATTCCACAGGGCGTCTATCTCTTCACCTGTGCTTCGTAAACCGCTCACAAACTTTGGTGGAACCTTACATGTTAAATCAAACAGGTTGTGCATCACCTCACTGGAAAGCAGGGTAAGTAGAAAGGGAAAGCTGGTTGTTAAAGGAAATCTTCCCCTTAGATCAAATGAAGCATCTGCTGGTGATGGAATAGAGCTCAAATGTGAAGTTCTAGAAGTACGAGCAAAGAATTTTTTAAGGTATACTCTGCAATATCAACGCTGCTGTCAATCATTTTAAGCTTTTAGTACATAATTTTGATTTATCTTTCTTACTTTAACTATTGATATATCTTGATGGGTACATACTTTATCGTGGATCAGTTTTGTTAATTTTATATATCTAGACTGCATGCTGAGATACTGTATCGTCTAGGTTTCTTCCATTTTGCTCTTCTAGACTCATGTTACTGAGCTTATTACTTTTTCTGATTCCGTGAGAGATCGTGTTGCCATATCAGTTGTCAGGTTGATACTCAGCTGCAAATTACTGGATCAATGTTGCAGCCAACTATATCAGGAAATATTAAATTAAGCCAAGGAGAAGCTTATCTGCCTCATGATAAGGGTGGTGGAGCTGCCCCTTTAAATAGATTGGCAGCCAATCAGTATAGTATTCCAGGTGCTGCTATTAATCAAGCAGTTTCTTCACGATATTTTGCTCGATTTTTTGGCACTGAACGGGCTTCTTCAGGGATGAAATTCTCTCAGTCGACTGGTAACCTACATGTTTACTAGCAAAATTTCTACGTTTTTTTCTATTTTAGTATTTGGACTTTGTATGTAAACACTTTTGTAATGATCTCGGTTTGTTTTGCCTGCAACAGGTAAATCAAATTCTGTTGAAAAGGAGATTGAAGAAGTGAAAATGAAACCAAATATGGATATCCGTCTGAGTGATATGAAACTTGTTTTAGGACCAGAGCTGAGGATAATGTACCCTTTAATTCTTAATTTTGCTGTTAGTGGTGAGCTTGAACTTGATGGCATGGCTCATCCAAAATTTATCAAACCAAAGGGTGTCCTAACATTCGAAAACGGAGATGTCAATCTTGTGGCTACTCAGGTTTTGCCTAAATCTCTGTTTTGATTTTATGTGGTGAACTCATTCATTCCATAATTCTTGCAAAGCCAACATGTCCTCGAGTAACCAACATCTATTTTGTTTTCTAAACACAGGTACGTCTGAAGAGGGAGCATCTCAACGTTGCAAAGTTTGAGCCTGAACATGGACTAGATCCTCTGCTAGATTTAGCCTTAGTTGGTTCAGAATGGCAATTTAGGGTTCAAAGTCGTGCCAGTAATTGGCAGGACAAACTTGTCGTGACTTCAACACGTTCTGTTGAACAGGATGCTCTCTCACCTTCGGAGGTAAATTTGAAGTTAAAATGTAGCTGTATTTTGGAAATTGTTGTGTTTTCTTCTTGATGGAAATCTCTGTTTAATAATCTCCCTTTCGCAGGCTGCAAAGGTGTTTGAGAGCCAATTAGCAGAATCCATATTAGAAGGAGATGGACAACTTGCTTTCAAAAAACTTGCAACCGCAACACTTGGAACCATAATGCCAAGGATAGAAGGAAAAGGAGAGTTTGGTCAGGCGAGATGGAGGTTGGTGTATGCTCCGCAGATCCCAAGTTTACTCTCTGTTGATCCAACTGTGGATCCTCTCAAGTCTCTGGCGAGCAACATATCATTTGGAACGGAAGTTGAAGTGCAGCTCGGAAAACGTCTTCAGGTCAGGCATAAACATTGAAATCTTCTTTCTTCTCCATATGGCCTCATTTTTTTCAAAACCTAACCAAAATAAGCACTCCACGGTTCTTGCTGTCTTTTATCTACAGGCCTCTGTGGTAAGACAGATGAAAGATTCTGAGATGGCAATGCAATGGACACTTATTTACCAGCTCACGAGCCGCTTGCGTGTCCTTCTGCAATCTGCACCTTCCAAACGTTTGCTTTTTGAATACTCTGCTACATCACAAGACTAAATCCTTTTGTCTTCCTCTGTCGGATTCATATGGATATAAGCCGTTTGTTGCAAAGGAAGTGCATTTTGGAATAGCATGGTTTTGGTGACTACCGACAAGAAAAATTATTTTATTATTTGGTCAGTCTTTCTTTGTGCACTTCTTCTGGCCTTTTAGTGGTTAAAAATGTAAAAATTACATTGTAAATGCCTTTTGTTAGGGAATGCATATAAAATGTTTTGCCACTTCATTGACTGATTGGTGCAACAAGAAAGTAATGAAATTTATTATATCCAACAATGGACATGGATGGCTCTTCTGGATACTTCAGTTAAAACTGGAATGTCTTACAAACACTTGCCCAAACAGAACAAAGACAACATCCAAAGATATACACTGAACAGACTAAAGCTTATGGCTTACTAAGAACCTAATTAACACCAAATGCTACAACGGCTTATTGGTTTCATCTAACTATCATTAGCTGCCTCTGCAAGCTTGGCGGAAAATCTAAGCTTCTTGATATTCAATCTTCTTTCCTCAACACATAACGCTTTCCATTCATCACTCAACTCTCTTCTTTTTCCAGTTCCAAGGTTCATCAGCTTCTCAAGCTGCAACTTCTTTTGATAACCACTTAAACCTTGCGACATTACAGCCTCAAATGCATCCTGCACAGCGCATAACTCATCATCATCATCGTCATCATGTCTCTCTTTTCCACCAGTAGTCCCGTTCTCTGTTGTTTTCGCTGCCCCATTCTCATTTACAAGTTCAGTATTAGCCACTTCCTCATGCTCCTTCAACATCTCCTCACTCTCGCTCTCGCTCTGCTGTGCTATTTGAGTAGTCCCGTTATTGTCTCTTATATTCTCTGCACCATTCTCATTAAAGGGTTCCTCATGCTCCTTCAACATCTCCTCCTCGCTCTCGCTCTCGAGCTGCTGTGCTTTCCGAGCAGTCTCGTCGTTGTCTCTTATCTCCTCTGCACCATTCTCATTTAACGTTTCCTCATGCTCCTTTAACATCTCCTCCCCACTCTCGTTCTCCTGTGCTATTCGAGCAGTCCCATTTTCAGCTGCGCCATTTCCGTTTACATCGTGCTCCTTCACCATCTCCTTATCCATACCATCATCATTACCAAATTCACCTTGTCCCCAAATCATCGAAGAAAATCCAAAGGCTTCAGAATCACTAGACCTAGTAAATTTCGGATCATTCCCTTCACTGATTTTCTCCCAATGAACATGAAATCTCCTTTTCAACTTCCTGATCTTACTCAAAACCTGCTCCTTGGAGAATTTCGCAACGATAGAACTTCCGAGGAAACTGTAAAACGCATCCCAATCAATTTTGGGATTGAATCCTGTCTTAGCTCTGTAATCAACTAATCCCTGAGAAATTTCGAATCTGGTTTTGAGAAAATCAGAATGCAAAACCAAATCAAAGTGTAACGGAGAAGATGAATAGAATACCTTTAAGATAGAGAGCTCATCTTCCTCGTTCCAGATCCGGACGATCAACGGCGGACCCAAATTCTTCTTCTTCTTCTTCTTTTTCTTCTTCATAGTCTCTTCGCCTGCTTCTGCTGCGAAGGAAGCAGCAGCACGCTTTGAGGAAGGATTCCGTGGAGATTCTCGATGGGAGAGGGTATCGTCGGAGTTATCACCACCACCACAGGAAGAGAAATCGATCTGCTTCGGAGTCACCATGGTAATTGCTTTACACTTGCTGATTCTAGAGGCATGCAGAGAAACCCTAAATCAGGAAATCATATTAACAAAATTGATCAGTGATTCCCAAATTTTCACGACCTTTAAAAAGTGAAACCCGAGAGAAAAAAAAGCTAGTCTTTCCAAATTTCTGAATCGAGCTGGTCAAAAAATATCATGACTGAAATTTTCTCTGCACTTCTGTTTTATAGTATAATCGATAGGAGTGGATTTTGTTACTTTTGTACTTTTTGTTACAGAAAGGAGCAATATATTAGCGGGCTGCGCAAGCCCATCTTACTAATAAAGTGCCAAATATCGGTGACTGTTGAGAGAAAATCACAAAATTTGGAAAGCAGTGTTGCCTGCAACAGAAAATGCATAACAAACACAAAATTGCTAAGGTGAAACAAAAAACAATTAATATCCTCCTCTGCCATCCTGATGAGACCACCACTCACTACATGGTCTAACCATCGAGCCACCATTTACATGAGTAACCCCAAGAGTCCAGTTAGATTGAGGCTGCCACTCTGGTAGTATATCATTGTCATTATCATTATAACTTTGGTTCCTCAAAGGTTCAGATTTTCCATATTTTTGAATAAGCTCTCTTACAGATACAGACCGGCTTGTCCGGTTCACGACAACATCCCCACTGGAAAAATAGTTAAATTCAGGCAAGTCATCATCTTCATCCCGAGCCATGGTCATTGGGCCAAACCCCGGTGGCACATCATCACCATCGTCATTGTTGACCTGTAGCATGTTACTGTAACGAGAAGTATTATATGTGGTTAACGAAGAACCCTTTTCACGGTGGTTCTTGTGAGAGTTGTTAGATAGTGGTGATTTTTTAAATTGTGGTCTTCTCCATACAACAACACCTATAAGACCATCATCATTTATAGATTTCAAGAAATCGAGTTGGTTTCTCGGAACAATCTTGTTTAGAATCTCGACAGTTCTCCCACGGGTTGGGCATAGGTATAGCTCAACTCCTGAAGCTGGTTCTGCATAACCCACCCTCCCATCTTTAGCGTATGAATCCACCACCTGTATAGTAACAAAACCAAATGCCCAAATTTCGTTACCAAGTTAGACATTCTACAGATATTTAGGAGTGTTTCAATTTAAATTCGGTTTGGGTTTTCAGTTTGTACAGATTCGCGTTCAGTTTTGATCAAATAAATCATTAATATTCAAATAAATCTCAAGTTTTTTTAATCATCTTTTCGTTTATTTGGATACACAGAATCTTGGTTAACTACCAACGCTCATACCTCGGAAATGTTCTCTTGTTCTGTCTTTGAGCACTCTTCTTTGCAGACGAAACACATAACCTGTAACACGAAAGCAAGGTTTCAGAAGTACCATGATGGATAAACGAGTTCATCACATACATATAGAATCGAGAACAAACAGGTCTTAGTTTTATTGGAATATGGAGGCCTATTCAAGAAACATAAGCTATGCAATTGTTCTGGTGAAAATATTTTTGTAAGTCCATCTATCTCCATTGTGATTCACAGATGTAATGTATTTTTCTCAATCATTCACAAATCAGTATTGGCCGTTAATCTCTCCTCTTCTTTCCTAAATGCTTCTACTTAAGCTTGGTTAAACGTCACAGTTAATAGCTTTTGCAGGGGCTCAAACACAGAATGCGTATATAAAACATGTACATTAATGATAGAGGTAAACGTGTAGACAAATACCATTACAGCACGACTCCTGGAATTTGGGAGCTCTCGAACAAACTTCTCAAATGCATCTAATCTGACTCTACCCTTAATCTCGAGCAAAATAGGCCACTCTTTTGTAGTAGTCTTTTCGCCACTGTGAAGCGTAAAAATCAGGTTGGTAAACATGGTATCAATAACAGCGAAGCCATATTCATTAAAAAAACATTTTATAGAGCTGATAAGCACTAGAATAGTATAGATAAGTAGTAACATGTAGACTAAATAAAGAAAGCTATTCATATATGCAAACCTAAATTTGGAAATGTGGAATAAAAAAAAAATACTGAGATAGGTTTGCTACCACTCATGAAACAATTTATTACAAACCTTCTTAGAATGCCGATGACAGAGCTCACAGTAGAAGGACTCAGCTGGAGCACACCTTCCCATAAACGTTCACCATCAGGTATGAAAACAGATGTAGTTTTGGATTTCAAATCAGAACTAGGCTTTGACGATACTATGTCAGCATCCTCAGCGTTAACAGGTGATGATGCCTTAGCCGTAAGTGGTGACAATGCCTCAGCCTTAACTGGTGATGTACAAAGATCAATATTAGCACTTTCTTTGGGTGATGAAACTAAAACCTCCTCTACATCATTATTATCTGAAACAGAAGGTTTTTTCTCAGTATCTGAAGACAAAAAGCCAGACGGAGATTCAGAATCTATGGATGACATGAATTCATCAAGAGAGACAATTGGAGGAAGAGATCCAGTGGCAGCCTGCATCTCATCATCTATTGTGACTCCGTTTATTGGCCCAGTGCTCTCATTAGAGCTGTTCAATTCATTCTTGACTCCAAGAGTTTTCGTGATGGAAGGGGTTTTCTTCTTAAAATTCTTTGTTCGAGACCAGTTAATCGAACTCATTCCAACAGAGACCTCTACAGAACCACTATCCATTGGTTCAACTTCCACTTGGAACTCTCCTTTGTGTGTTTTCCTTACTAGGCTTCTGATATCCACCTCAGTGTCCTGCAGAACAACCATCTGAGCCATCTCTTCTGCTTTTGCTTGTCGCCACTCAGCTAGTTCCTTTGAAGCAAGTTCCTCTGCTGACATGGAACACAATCGCTCTGCTGCAATTTCTCCATACATAACTTTTTCCCTGAGTTTAGGATTACTCTTGTCTTTCAAATTGAACAAGAGAGACCTTCCTTTCTCTTTATATTTCTTATTTACACCACCAAATAACTTAAAGAGTTCTGTCTCTATTTCAAATGCCAAAACTTGTGGATCCAGTAACAATTTTTCCAGGCTCCCATCATTAGCCATTGCACCAATCATTTCATTTTGACAATTGACAGTAAACTCAATGTCCGACTCGAGAGCCCAAGAGAGGTCATTCCCTTGCAAAAGATCATCTTTTGAAAACACATTGTCACTATATGAAACATTGTCTTGCACAAACGGTTTTACAGCCTCAGGTACTTGGGCATCACTTGTCTTGGCGATAGACAAAATCTCCGGTAACACTGTCTGAACAGAGATACCCGCAACAGGACTAGGATCACTGAGGGTCAGCATCTCAGTACTTCCATTAGATACCATCACATCAACTCCAGAAGCAGCTGACACTGGCCCACTAACATGACCTTCTAGAGGATTAGCTACAGTCTCACTATCTAACATTTTCGACTCGTTAGGAACATCCATTTGACACTGTACCATTGCCAATGCACCAGCTAAAGATTCTCTCATTTTAGACCTCACAGAACCAGACGACTCACTTTGAGGTTTCAGCAACATCGGTTTCTGTAAAGTCGGTTTTCTCGCCGCAGCTTGCTTCCCAGGTTTACTAAAAGAAACAAAACTATTCTTACTAACAAACGAAGCAGGCAAATACTGTGTTCTAGGGGAAACAGAAGATAACTGCACAGGCATTGGAGCAGACGCCCACGGTCGACCTTCCATAGGTAATGCCATCCGTTTATTTTGCACAGAAGGATGCAACGGAGATTTCCGCTTACCAGGTAACAGAGTCTTATCCATATTAACTGATCCTAAACCAACAACACTAGGCAACATTACATGAAAATCTTGTCTCCCACCAGAGATATGACTACAGATTGGTTGTGACAATCTCATTTCCGGATTAGAAATCAGCTCAGGAGTGGGAGTAGGGACATTAATGAATTGACCCATTTGCATACAAGGCTGAGGCAATAGATTGTTGGACATAACAAATCAATCTAACAAAACAAAGGCTGCAAAAGAAAAATGACAAAGCGGATTCAGTGAAGATTCAAAAGATTTCGTAACAACAAATGTATCGACATTGATTCAGCTGTTATTGGTTCTCATTGAAACAATTGATGATTTAGTGAAAGAGATGATTAATCGTGACCAATGGCAATGATATGAATCTAAGCTTCTACTTCATCAATGTTATAACAATGTAAGAAAGAGTGAATGTCTAATACCTAATCTGAGAAGCGAGGAAGAGAGATCAGAGGCGGCGATTGGGAAGAGAAGAGCATGAGTCTCTATAGTGAAGAAGAAAACCCTAAAGGGAACTTAGAGAGGCATGTGAGAGAGATGTGACGACTCTATAATTAACCTCTCTAATCTATTAATTCGTTATCTATAGCTGCTCCTTAACCGTAATTAGCTTTTCAATTATAACTCAAATAGTATTAAAAAATTATGAGAAAATAGTAAAAAAAATTGTTGTAATGATGCAGGCATAAACTGTTGTCTGTGCTAAAAATATTTTTCCAAATGAATTAGAGAGATATCAATATGAACTAAATTTCTATAATTTTAACTATTTTTATTTAATATTAAAAATAGATCATTAATTTTTATTGAAAATATTAGATTTTTAAATTATTAATAATTTACCACTAGTGACAACCACAACAAAATAAAATCACAAACTAATTTAACTAATTAATTAATTTTAGAAGGCCGAAATAAGAATGAAAATTCTTGATTTTTTTATTTAAATGCATACTATTCCATTTAATTTAGTGTGCACAAGTTTTACATTGAAACCACTATTTTTGAGATTTAAGTTTGATATAATACAGTAAAATCAAACCTTATTTGTATATTAACAATAGTTGTTTTCCAAACAAACCATTGTGCATGTATTAATCTAGTTAGTTAATATATTGGAATGTTGCATATCTCATCAATTCTCCTTTTTTCCATTCAATAAATGTCTGAACCAGTGAGCCGATTTCTTAAGATATCTCTTACGTCTATCGTTGAAATCCACGTAAACAAGTCCAAACCTGACCGTGTACCCCGATGCCCATTCAAAGTTATCTAGCAACGACCATGCAAAAAAGCCCTTAACGTTTGCTCCAATCAAGATAGCGTCTTGAACCATCTTGAGATGTCGAGCGTAGTAATCGATTCTATCGCCATCTTTAAGTAAGATTTTACCAGTGCTAGCTTCATCTCTCCCATTTTCTGTTATGTACATGACAGGGTCTTTGAACTTGTATTTTGCATAGAGGATAAGATCACGAATTCCCTTTGGATATATCAAAAGTCAATCTGATGCAGCTTTTGGACCAATGGGAACTCCATCTCTTTCGCCTGTGACGCTAGCACAAGGATCAGAGAACATTGTAACGTTTTCGCTTGAGCAAGGAACATCTTTTGCATAAGAAGACGAGTAATAATTGATGCCAATGAAATCATATGATCCCTTAAGCATGTTAGATTGTTTTGAAGTAAATGTAGGCAAGCGACCGCCTTTTACGTTGTTAACCATGTCAACCGGGTATTTACCGGTCACGAGCGGCTCCATGAAATAGTCGAATGTGAAAGCCATGGCTCGTGCCGCGGCTAACCTATCCTCAGCTGATTCTGTATAAGGTAAGTTCCAACCTGCATTCAAAGCTATACCGACTTGACCTTTTTGAGAAGCCTTATACTTTTTTCTATAGACTTTGATTGCTTCTCCGTGAGCTAGGATAAGGTTGTGACCAACGATATAAGGCTCGGTGGCTCCATTCCCGGCGGTGCAGTTAGGGTTTGTAAATTTTGAACACCTTCCTGGAGCCATAACACCTGCAACATATCCTTGTTGCACCACTGTTAATGGCTCGTTCAATGTAATCCAATGTTTCACTCGATCTCCAAAGCTCTTGAAACAAATATCGGCATAGTCGCGAAAATCATTAACAATTTCTGCCCCACGGAATCCTCCGTAAGCATCTTCAAGGTCTTGTGGTGTGTCCCAATGGAAAATGGTTGCGAAAGGCTTAATTCCTTTAGACAAAAGCTCATTGATCAAGTTGTTGTAATAGTCAATACCAGCTTGGTTGATTCCTCCTTTAAGATTCCCACGAGGCAAAATACGCGACCACGAGATGGAGAATCTATAGGCATTGAACCCAATTTGATGCAATAAACCCACATCCTCCTTGTAAAGATGGTAAGAGTCATCTGCAATAGATCCGTTGCTACCATCTTTTATCTTTTCTGGGTATTTTTCAGAAAACGTATCCCATATACTAGGTCCTCTACCATCTTCCTGAGCAGCTCCTTCAACTTGGTACGCAGAGGTTGCAGCTCCGAAAATGAAATCTTCTGGGAAATCAGTTTTTCTTAATTTAGGTGTTGAAGAGTGTCTCTTGGCAACAACTTCATTGGAAGCCAAGATGATGAACACTAGTACGGAGAAATATTTACTTGTCATTCTAAATTTTTCTTTTGATTATTGAATCTTTGTTTGTTGTAATATAATGAATTATGTCTAGAGTTATATAGGCAAGAGATTTGTTTTTACATTGGGTATGTGAATCTATAAATAGAGAAATGTAAGATAGAGATGGTGTAACAAATCTTTTAATTTTTACTTGTCCATAATTAGTGAATAGAAGACTATTGAAATGATCTTATCTAGTTGTCTTTCTAGTAGGAAAAAATTAGAAACACACTTGTAAATATTTTCCTTTTTCTTGTAACTACTTTTTTTATCCAACAATTTTGTAAATTCCCAAAATAATTCAAATAACTCTCTCAAGACTCCATTATAAACTATTCTTTTTTTTGTTAAATCCATTATAAACTATTCACAATGATCTTAACTAGTTATCGTCTTTATGATTTATGTCTCGAGAGAGTTATTTGAAATATCTAAGAAATTTACAAAAAAAAATGTTTTCTGTAAGTTTCAAACTAGTTTTAGAAAATCGTGAGTGTGGATTTGCATAAGATGATCAAGCTGTGTCCATTTTCTTGTTAACGTAGGTCTCTTATTGCAAAACCAATTTTTTCTTCTTCTTCTCTTCATGCTACGAGTCTTTTCTCTCTCGCTAAGGCTAATCTCCCTTTATTCTCTCACCATTCTTGTAAAAGCAAAGAACATGAGCATCAAGAAATTAAATTATTGAAGGTCCGACATGGAAGTGAAATTTGTAGAGTTGTAGTTAAACTTTGAAATACGAGGCCGAAATCAAACTAATCGTTGGAGTGACATAGAGTTGGGCTTCACTTTGGATCGATAATAGGCCAACTCATTTCAGTAGGAAGTACTTGGAGTGTTTTTCTTTTGTACTACACGCATGTACTACTTTTCTTTCATTTCACATCCAATAGAGTACTACTTTAACACACAAAGCTGAAAACTCCCAAAATTTGGTAGGATACAAGATTACAAAACAAAGAAAAAAAGGACGGACCAAAACTAATCGTGCACATAAAGATCTCAATGAATTTAATGAGTTAATTATTTTTATACGGTTCGATTTAAACCAAAAATCAAAAATGGCATCCTCAAAGAAAATTTTGCATGAATTAAAGACCAGTTTGGTTCAATGTTTTGTCATCAGTAACTACACAAACAAATACTTAAAATTTAATATATCTACAATAGTTTTTGTGTGTATTATTTGTTTCTAATTGACTTTTTTTACACCTGCCTAACAATCTCCCTTACACGTAATGAACTTCCAATTTACACGGAGAAACAACCACCCCTGTTGACACGTGTCATCACCACACCGACCGGCGGTGCATCACCCTTAGCTAATCCGGCTAACTCCAAACGTCGATGAGCAGACGGACGAGGAAGATTCTCCGGTACGATGGTCTCTAGCGAGTTCTCAAGCCAAGGCGGACACGTCCTCTTGTCACTCCACCTCCGCGGCGGCACCACACCCGCAGCCATCTCTTCTACCGGCGATTTCACAACCGCAGCTTCCACTGATGCAACATCATTGATCTGAATCCCGCCGATTACGACAGTTGCCGCCACCCCCAAGACAAAAGAACACTTGTTTTTCCGTGGCTCTGTCTCATTTTCTGTTCTCCTACTAAACAATAAAAGAACAAAGATCATTGATATGAAAAATTATCAGGTAAATAATAACTTTTCATGAATAGAAGAGATACCAAGAGATCTTTGACGTTGTCTTGAGCAGTGAAGCTAATGATTGTGCAGAATTTGAATCTAGGGGAGGAAGATTTAGACAGCAGCTTATTCTCCCTGCCATTGTTATTCCTCTGTTTTCGTTTCCTTCTTTTTCTTAAGAATCCACCTAGAACAAATTTTATTTTATTCCTTTCACCTCCAACATATATATAACTACTAACCCATTCTTACTTGGGTCACTCATTTTTTCTTACTATATATGTATCCTCAAATTATTACATTTCATATGCGCATGCAATACAAACCACATCTAAATTTTTCTTCCAATATGTTCTTTCTCTATACTTAACTAAAGCCCAAAGAATGAACTTAACCTAGAAAAGATGGACTTGACCCAATAGCATTGGTCCGTTGGAGATGTTAGGTCCATACTCCATACAAAGACAAATTGAACAAAAGTCGTGAATCTGTTTGCTACGTCTGAATAACAACGTACACGTATCACGCCTTGCGAACAAATTATTTGACAATGATGGCCAATTAGCATGTGTCATCACTTGTTACCACGTCAACAAGGTTCTTGTCGGTCCGTTTAATTAATAGTAACCATCGTTTTCAGGAAAAAAATCCACATAAAAAGTTTCTAATGGCGAAACAATATTCAAATATTTCCTAACAACTACCATGAGACTGATTCTTTTTCTCTTCCGAAAAATTAATGAGACTGAGTCCTAATTTTTCTTATAGTTAATTTGGTGACCATCAAAGAATGTAAAAGTATTTAGGAAACAGCACAAATAATCTGGCAATTACGGTCTACAACATGTTTATTTACTTATTTTTAAATTATAGAAAAATTTAATATTTTAATATCTTATATTTAATGCCCTAAATAACACTAAATCACACATATAAATAGCAGAGATATAAATATAGAAAAACATTCCAAGCATTTTTCAGTACTTAACATTTATACAGAAAAACAATTAAACATTTTTCAGCACTTAATAATTAACATATGTGAGAAATTCATAAACTCTATTAAATATTCATGAAAATAATGTATTTTTAATTTTATAAGTAATATCTCATGTGTCGACTTTTTTTATATAAAAAAGATGTAAAAAAGGTCCCAAGTTACTAAAATTCAATTTTGTCAACTTAACTCAAAATCTTTTTGCTATTAGTCTAAAATTTCAGATTTCCTTTCTTGCTATTTTTCAAAATACTATGTTTACTTCTCATATAAACTGTAAATATATCCCTTTTTTAATAAGAAAAAAAATCTCTCACTTCAAAAACAAAAAGGAAAAAAAAAAGCAAAGAGAAAAAGTAAATAATACGCCGACGTTTCGTGTTTATGTTAAGCTTCCTTTTTCCTTTTTCCTTTTTCTTTTTGCCTTTTAAATAACCGTCGGACTCATATTTCTCGCCTCCGCCGGCGAACAGTTTTATTATCTCTCTCTTTCTGCGTGTTCCAATTTCTTCCACAAAACCCTAATTTTCTCTTAAACCCTGAAATTCGTGTAACCTTTCAACAATCTCTTCAATTTTGTTTTCGATTCTGAATCCATTGTTTACGAATCTCTCATCTAAAGCTACATTCTTCGTTAAATCGTTTTTAATCGACTCGCTCACTCGTGAGTTGACTCGTCAGCTGTTTCCATAATTGCTTATTGAATTTTTATACGATGATGTTTCAATATGGAAGAAACTAGAGGAATTTCTGATCCAGAGAATGGGAGTTCGAGTTACGGCGGTAAACCGCCGAATCCACTCTCCTTCTCTTCTTCCTCCGCCGCTGCTGCCGTTTACAGGCAAACCTTCGACGGCGAGCGATCGTTGGCGCCGTGTAATAAGAGGTCACTGGTTCGACACTCATCTCTCGTAAGATTCGTTTCTCTTCAACTTGATTTGTGGATCAGTTAGGTTTATTTTGTGTATTGAATGATCAATTTAAGTTGAGGTTTTGTAATTATTGCTCTGCTTTTGGATTTGATCATTATTGGTTTCCTAATGTGTATAATTAAGGTAGAAAGTTTCTGTTTTTAATGTGTCATTATGAGATGTTTGAGGTTTTCTGATTGATTTTCATTTTGGTAGGTGAAGACAATGGTGTCAGATATATCTGTTGAGAATGAGTTTACTATAGAGAAGAACAAGTCTGAGTTTGTTCCTGCTACGCGTTCTGGAGCTTGGTCTGATATTGGCTCCAGGTCAAGCATGGAAGATGCTTATCTATGCGTTGATAATTTCATGGATAGCTTTGGCCTTCTGAATTCTGAGGCTGGTCCAAGTGCCTTCTATGGGGTATGTTCTTTCTTCAGTTTTCCTGATTTTTTGTAGATTTGTAGCATAAGCAAACAACTGTGAATGTAGTGAAAATATGGGGATCTCTTATTGAATTTTGTTTGTTATTAGGTATTTGATGGACATGGTGGGAAGCATGCCGCTGAGTTTGCATGTCACCATATACCGAGGTACATTGTTGAAGATCAAGAGTTTCCTAGTGAAATCAATAAGGTGTTATCTTCAGCATTTCTTCAAACAGACACTGCCTTCTTAGAGGCGTGTTCATTGGATGGGAGCCTTGCTTCAGGAACTACTGCTTTGGCAGCTATTCTTTTTGGAAGGTTTGTTGATTCAACTCTTATTATCTTTTAGTTTTGTCTAACCTAAACTCTTACATCTTGGTTATGTTAAAGAAAAACGTGTTTGGGAATAGATGCTTATCCTCAACTGCGTAGTGTGCATAATCTTGACCTTTAACACAATCATGTACAACTAATTCGCCTGTAGATGTATTCTCTGCCCATATGTGCTGCTGCTATAATGTAGTTATTGTCTCATATGGTCTTTGAGTCACGTATATACTTGCTCATTTCATACTCTATTAGTATTCTGGTATGAAACCGTTTGGTACCGTGTTAACATATAGTTTTGTGGTAACAGGTCGTTGGTGGTAGCAAACGCTGGAGATTGCAGAGCAGTCTTATCCCGTCAGGGAAAAGCCATTGAAATGTCAAGAGACCACAAACCCATGAGCAGTAAGGAAAGGAGACGCATTGAAGCATCGGGTGGACATGTATTCGATGGCTATCTAAATGGACAACTTAATGTGGCTCGAGCGCTAGGTGACTTTCATATGGAAGGCATGAAGAAGAAGAAAGATGGTTCTGATTGTGGACCTCTAATTGCAGAGCCTGAGCTCATGACAACAAAACTAACAGAAGAGGATGAGTTCCTTATAATTGGGTGTGACGGGGTTTGGGATGTGTTCATGAGCCAGAATGCTGTAGATTTTGCCAGAAGGAGACTACAGGAGCACAATGACCCGGTCATGTGTAGTAAGGAGCTGGTTGAGGAAGCTTTGAAGAGGAAGAGTGCTGATAATGTGACGGCAGTGGTTGTGTGTCTTCAGCCACAGCCACCACCGAACTTGGTAGCGCCGAGGTTGAGAGTTCACAGAAGCTTCTCGGCGGAGGGTTTAAAAGATTTACAGAGCTACTTGGATGGCTTGGGAAACTAATTGGGGGACATGAGGATGGTGACGAATGATTGATTTCTCTGTTTTTGTTTTGTCTTTTCTTACAATTTTATAGTTTGGGGTTTGGAGGTTTTGTTCTGTTAAATTCTCGCAATTTGAGTAAGTTATAACATGAGGCGGCATACAATAATTTATTGTTTGGTAGGATATATTTTTTTGTCACTTTTGCATAATAATAATTCTGCTTCAGTCTCATTTGTTTTGTAACTAGAAAGTTATTCCAATTCCTGCGTTTACCGAATATGTTGTGTTCTTGCAGAATGACGTATGTTAGATATGCAGTAAACTCGAGGGTCGGCTTTGACCACATCGCCACTTATCGGTTTGCGGATGCTGGAAAAGTCAGTCTAGTGATGAGGCTGAGTGAGCCATCGTCAGTTACTATTTTATCGTGAAACTCTGAACAACGAGATTGTCCCGGATATTCAAATGAGGAACAAGGCCCAATAGTCCGATCAAAGTGGGCTATTCGTATCGCTTACGAGGCCTATACGATGGTAATTGAATTCACGCGCATTCATCAGCGCGTGATTTGGAGTTGCTCAATTTCAGATCGCACAGGCTCTGTTAATCATCTCCTCCTCCGAAAGACAGAGAAAGAGACAAATCAAATTCATTCATATCAAAGAGATAGAGAGAAAATGTCCGGTGTGGCTATTCATGCGAGTTCATGGGGCGCGGCTCTGGTGAGAATCTCCCCGTACACTTTCTCCGCCATCGGAATCGCCATCTCCATCGGCGTCTCTGTTCTTGGTGCTGCCTGGTATAAATCCTTTTCTTCTTCTCCCCATTGATTTGCGAAATCATCATGCTTACGAAAACTATTTTGCTCTCTCTCTTTATGGTTTAGGGGAATTTACATTACCGGAAGTAGTTTGATCGGTGCCGCCATTGAAGCTCCTCGAATCACTTCCAAGAATCTCATCAGGTTTTGCCTTCGATTCAATTTCAATTTCACGAATTTTTTTATCAATTTGTGTGAACCAATGCGTATGCCATTAGATTGTAGTTTAGGAGATTGAAGAAAGAAAGGTTGATCTAGAGATTTGTCACATTGGCTCTGATTTAGATGCTAGAACTATGTGAATGAACAAGTGTTTGTTCATTGTTTTTCAGTGTAATCTTCTGTGAAGCCGTGGCTATATACGGTGTTATTGTGGCAATCATATTACAAACGAAGTTGGAGAGTGTACCATCATCAAAGATGTATGATGCTGAGTCTCTAAGAGCTGGATATGCAATCTTTGCTTCTGGAATCATTGTTGGATTCGCAAACCTTGTATGCGGGTCTGTATAACCTTCTTCATCCTCTAATTGTTCCCCTCCTGAACCTTTGTAAACATTGAAATTCTCACTGTTTATGGGGATTTGTTTGTTTGTTGCAGGTTATGTGTAGGAATCATTGGAAGCAGTTGCGCATTGTCTGATGCTCAGAACTCGACGCTCTTTGTTAAGATTCTTGTGATTGAGATCTTTGGGAGTGCTCTCGGGTTATTTGGAGTTATCGTTGGGATTATTATGTCAGCTCAAGCTACATGGCCTACAAAATAGAGATATATAAACTGGTAACTTATGGACTTGTACTCTATAGTCTATACATTCTATGATCTATTTTTCAAAGTTCCGGATAAAAATTACACTTCTTTGCTGTTATATCTCTTGTGTAGAAGAAAAACCATGTGTGATTAAGATTCTCCTTGAGTTGAATCCCTATTTTTTGGTAATGTTCAAATTTGGTAATAAGTCACTTGGAGAAACCTCTTCATGCTTGTACTCTTTGGTTCTCTTTTGACAAATGATAAGAGAGTCTGTAAATTTTTGATGAGCATTGAATGAGCTTTAAACTCTGCAGGCTTCTGTTGTTGTCAAACTCAGTTTATTGTATGTGAAAGGAAAATACAAAAAATAACAATACATTTTTCATGCTTTACTAAATGGCGTCAATACATTTTTCATGCTTTACAAAATGGCGTTTGCCTTTACAATCACCAAAATAATTTTGTCAAAAACATTACATGTTGTGTGTTCGTTTCGAACATATATAGATGAATCGACACAAAAATACACAAAACATAAGAAGCAAAAGCTGGATATACAACTTTTTTTTATTCATAAGAAGCTACTATATTTGTATTGATCTAAATCTAATCATGTCTAATATTTAACATAAACTTACAAGACGTGTCACACAATACTACGATTATAATCAGACTGAACATATCAATAACCCGAAAAAAGAGATAAAGCTCAACGCGTTGAATCAGTAAGCCATCCCTCCTGAAAACACATCTCCGTCATGAAGCAAGCTTTCTGTCAACCAATATCCATCCCATGAACCGCCTATTCGCTGGCATTACACACAAATGGCTTCATTTAATCATAAATCCACATAATATTAACTATTCAATAGTCATAGAGTCTCTATACTGACATAGGAACCAACCTGGAACATTGTGAATTCAAATATCTCTTCCTCTTCAGGTCGATTTCCCTGAATCCAGATCCTCTGCTTGAAACGATTCTGCATATCGAAAAAGAGGATATCATGAGGGGAGCTCTATAATAATTGTAACATATTAACAAAAGAGATGATACCTCCTCCACGAACAAACTGCTTAAAAGTTTTCTATCCTTGTGACCAAGCAACACACGGTAAGACGAGTGATGAAAAATACGCCTAAACCTTTCAAACTGCAGTAACAAATGAGAACCAGGGGATAAGAACCTTAGCTAAGGAACAATATGATCTAATGATCATCAAAGTTTTGGTAAAAGAAAGGTTTTAAGTTAACCTGTCCAAGATCAAAGAAAGGACCGAAATAGGTGGATCTCTCAAATGGATCGAATCCAGCAAACTGTTATTGTTTTTTTGACAAAACATTTCAAAACATTACAAAAGCTGTAGTAACTGAAAGAAACAACAAGGAAGTTCGTGATGTGATTTACCCGATACATGACCTCAATGCCATAATCATCACGAGGATGGTCATTATACTTCAATGCATCAAGCTGATGTCGAACAGCGTCTTCTGCACTAAACTATGACCAAAAAAGAATATCTAAAACTCGGATCAGTACACTACAATAGAGACAAAGCAAGGTAATGTTCCAAGCTTATGTAGTAAATAGTGTTTCATTTACATCAAGTCTGGGGCCAAAAGGTCGTTTCCTACGGCTCTCCAACCTGGTAAAACCATCCATCCATAAACATAAGTTATGAAGAAAAAAGATGGAGAAACATAGAAAGGATCTCTAATGGCTACGCCCTACAACTATAGCTTTGCAAAATCGAATTTTTGATCATTTTAGTTTCTGGGAACCAGAATTCTACAAACCAATTGATGGACGCATTCGGATCTGTTCGTTTCCTAGCTAAAACCCAGTAACACCCAAAGCTTGAAACATATGAAAATCGAGGAAATTTGAGTTAAAAAGAGATTTTAAAGGCGTACCAATCGGCAGAGAGGAAATCGGGAACATCGGACGAAGAAGCTCGCACGAGATTACGATTAAGCCTACCGTAGCCATTGAAATGCTTGACATTTGCAGACAAGGAGGAAGGTGGAGATGGAAGCACGAGAGACCCAAACGACATCGTTCGAATCGGTTCTGATGATCTTTTGAGTTGCTCTCGACGGCAGTGGTCTTTCAGTTTTAATATCTACCTTCCGATACAACGGAGCCGAGAGATAGACACGGAATCAAACCAGAAAACAGTTTTAAAATGCTAACCGAGCTAGATTTTAAAATTTGAAGCCGGTTAAGATATTATCTGCACCACAAATCACACAACACAACACTCTCTAGCCTCTAGGACTAGGAGTTGACCGGTTCTCCCACAACCGGTCGCACTCTTTTAACATCAATCGCAAAACCGTTTTGAACCGCTTTTATCTTTTATATCACTTTTTTTTTCCAACATCAAATTCTCATCAACCTTAAACCATTGTCTAATTTGACAAGGGTTTTAATTCAACTAGACATAAAATACAACTTCACCTCTTTAGGTTGATTGAGCAGATTGCGGATGTTTCGTATTGGTCAGAGAGATGGGAGCAGATTAAGCTCTCTAGAGTCTGATTCAAATATTACCTTCTTGCATTTGAAGCATGAAATAATAATAATATTATAGTGTGTGTTGTCTCTAACTCTATCTCAATCATTGTGCTCATTTTCGGTAATGCTTTGGCTCCCAAGTCCCATCAATATCACTTTACCATCATGGATCTAAACAAAAATGAAAGATGAGATGATAATTCATCTCAGAAATAGGATAAGTCACCTAGAGAGGATTTAAGCTTGATTGGAAAAGATGAGTGAGGAGTTACTCTCAAATCTCGACCTCGCACAAAAGTTATAAATTTTAACACTTGCTTCTTCTTAGAGACTTAGAGAAGAAGATTGTCTAGACGTTTAAGAAAGGACCTTTATCCTTGTATGCTTTCTGAAAAAAACAAGATTGTTTCCATACTTCTTGTAGATTTCGATGTTAATATCATGAGGTTGTTAGAGAGTTCTTTTAACAGAAAATAGTCAACAGGATATATATATATATACATGTGAAAAATAGTAAGCAGTGAATATATACACAAAAGCAAAAAAAAAAAACCTAAAAGATATTTCAATCCCGGAGTTGATTGGGGCTTACGGTTTCCCCTAATATTAGCATCATATCACCACCATAAAGCTTGACTGTGGTGGTTTGCGAGTTTGCGTTAAGACAAATAGTTTTCATTACTCAAAATCGAAAGAGAGTTGCGTGTGAATCAAGGATCCCTTGATAGAAGGAGAAAATCGCCATCTCTGATAAGAGTGATGTCGTCAATTTCAGCTCCTTCTCTCGTAAGTACTTTAGTTGGGACGAATCCCATCTTATTTTCACCAATTTTCAATAGCTCTTCCATAGAATTTGGTAACAAAACAACTTTTCCACCAGTTTCACCGTTTTCCGGCGAACTTATCGTCACTCTCTCCGGATAAATCATACTACCTCCTCCTCCAGGAACCGCTGGACTTCTTGGAACTTCTCCTCCATCATCAGCTGGAAAAAAACCAGAAATGAAAACCAAATTTGTAAATTTGTAAGGAACAGAACAATGTAATGAACGTTGTGAATTGTATATAAGAATGACTATTGTGATGTGAAAAGTTCTGAAAATTATGGTTACGTGACAAGAAAGCAACGAGTATCTAGAGAGCAGATGGAGAGGTGAGGTGGTTTTACCGCTATTTGCAGCTGAAATGATTCCGAAGAGCGAGTTTCTGAAGTTATTGAGTTTCCGTTTCTGAGAAACAACAACCTGACCCCCGTCTAAGACGAGTTCTCCTGAATGCATTGTAGGCTCACTGCTATACTTCATTAATGGCTTCCCTGTCACAGGACTCTGAGGTATTCCAGGGATAGGTTTCGGTTTTTTCTCCACAGGCCTGTGATTATGAAACAAGGTTTTGATTTCTTCATTCCCTTGATGATCGGCAAGACCACGAGGAGTCCATCCGTAAGAATCCGGCCAGTCCAAGTCAGCACCTTGGTCTAGTAAGAACTTCACAATCTCCAAGTGTCCTTCTGACACTGCTCTGTGTAAAGCTGTGGTTCCGTTTCCATCAGGGAGTGTGACGTCGCCGCCATATTTGATGATGTCTTTGAGTGCGTCTAAGCAGTTTTTCTCCACGGCTAAGCCAGAGAAATAGCTCACTGAGTCTAAGCTTAGCTTTGCTCCATTCTCTGCAAGGAGTTTAGCAATTTCTCTATGTCTTCCTATGATTGCTTCCCACAAGGGTACATTGCCTTCGGAATCTGTAAACAATGTACGAGCCACCGATAATTTAGTACTACATGATCCTATCATCCTAAGCTAATTGACCTAGTGAAACATTATTTTTTACTACTTACCTCTAATGTTAGGATCTGCTCCATGTTCGAGAAGTAAAACGACGCAATAATGGCTTCCCTTTGATGCTGCTATATGCTGAGATATTCAAAGAAGAAACATAGAGAGTGAGCAAATTTGGTTTAGGCATTAAAAGGAGGATGATGGTATATACAAAGGAAATCCGGGCTTACCAGCGCAGTTCGCCCGTCCTTATCCATTTCATTAGGGCTTGAGCCTCGTCTTAGTAACTGATGCAGCAATAAATCATCTCCTCTGGCTGCAGCAAAGCACAAGCTGAGAGGTAAATCCATTTTCCCTTGAGCCAACATGTGTTCTGTATCAGCCAAAACGCCTTTCATCACTGGATCTTCTGAGTCTTTTAAATGCTGCATGAACCACAACATATCTGTTATGGAACTGGTCCTGTGTGTCAACAGGTTGAAACAAACTGTACTATTCAGAGTTATTACAAACCTGAAGAAGATTATTCATGATTATTGCTCCATCTCCTACATTTGCCTGAACAAGATTTAAGAGTACTGTACGGTTCAGACGAAGCAACTGACTCAATCGCTTGGTACGAACAGTAAACAGCTGCGGTCTGTAACATAGTACCCCAACTTCACCAAAAACATGTCCTCTCTGTGCTTCACTAACTACCTGTAAAGAAACACATACACAAAAACATTATCAAATATGTTTTGGTTCTCCAATTGCAACAAAGTTAAAGAAGAACACAATCATATCTTAAAAAGAAACGGTATAATAAAAGCTAGACTTGCCTGCTCCACTCCATTTACACGTGCAATTATGTCCTGAATGACATAGGAATGTGTCAGGAATAATACATGATGATAAAGGAATGTGTCAGGAATGTACGAAAAACACTTACAACAGCTCCGGTCACCAATATGTAGAAATCTGTTGGGGCTTCATTTTGCAAAATCACATCTTCTTTGGGAGGAAAATACTCTGCTTTCATTTCCGTGACCTACAGGACACCGTAAGTTAAGACTTAATGTGAATAAAGTGACCACTTTTAGCATGCAGGACTTCTTGCGTTATGGGAAACATACCAACTGGAAAAGAAGATCATTGGATATTCCATGGAACAAGTAAATTTTGTCAACAACTTCATAGAACAGATAATGTGATATGCTGGACCGAATAGCTTTGGGAAGAGAATCGATTATTTCTTGCTGCTGTAAGCCTTCTGAATCAGTTCTGTACCTCAAACACAAATGAGCAACCATCTGATCTTGTAACCGCACTGGCAGATTGTTCCTCTGACCAAACCCTGATGCGGCTTGGATGGTATCTCTCTAAAATAATGCAAATGCTTAAGACTCATGAAACTTCACTGAGACCAGACTAATTTTCAGAGAAGTGCAGTTAACAGTACCGGTACATAGAACTTACAAATTTTCTGGTGCGGCCGGTCACATGAACCACCAAGTTGGTCATATTACCAATTATATATGCTGACAGTCCAAGATTAAAAACCATGTAGAAAAGAATGAAAGTCATCTCTCTTGAGTTAACACCATGTATATCACCATAACCAGTTGTGGAGAAAGTAGTTATGGACCAATACATTGCCGTGTTATACCGCACTGCAATAGGAGACTCTTTCCAATTTTCATCGGTTAATGCCATAAACGTCTTGGATGGATCTGGATAATGTGCAGCAATGGAATAGAGGAAACAAGCACCACAATGAATCACAAAAAGAGTAACCTGCATTACCAAATCAAATACTGTAAATTCACAGCTAAAAAACTGTTCATTTGAAACCAAAAAGAGTGTAAAAAACAAGTAGACAATAGCTACTTACAAGGAGAAGCTTCGAGCAGCGAACCCAAAAGTAACTGTATTTCCTGTCTTTCTCTAACCTGAAAAGAAGACATCAATATTATACTCAGCTGGAATTTAAACGTTTTGGCTGGAACGATAAACCGGCCAAAGAACTCACCTGGCAAAACAATTACTGACCCTACGAAGACGCCATAAACGTAGCATACTGAAAATACCATATCCCTGAATACTCTCATGAAGCAAGCTCCCAAAAATTTCGTAAGGAAATGTGGAAACCACGTCGAAAATCAGCCAAGTCGACGCATATCTCCAAGCTATTCTCTTTGGATCATCGACAAGAAGATAAGTTACCTTGTCCAAGAAGGCAACAAAGAATGTCAAGACTATATCAACAGCGAAAAACCCGTTGACAATGTTATCGAGAATACTGAGAGGTGGTCTTGGCTTTTGCAGAAACCCAAATTCAAAAGGTGATGCCCAAGCTGTGTAGAGCACCAAAAACACCAAAAACGTCTCCCACGCTCTGAAAAATAATGTTTTACCTCAGCTAAACCCTAATTTAGCGATTAGATTAAAACAGAGTCAAAATTTGAAAAAACGGACCTGTAACGAGGATCAAAAGGAGAGACGATGAAGCGAGGGAGAATGACGTCACGAGAGGAACGATTGTTGGCTCCAAGAGAAGGAAGAAGGCCTTTGCTAAGGCTATACTGACTCATCGTCCCGTCGCGAGATAAATGGTCAGCAACATCATCCTCCGCATCTTTGGTTCTTCCTCCTCCTCTGCCTCCGCCTCCTTCGCCGTCGTCTTTCACACCCCAAAACCATACCTTCTTCTTCTCCATGCTTCAGATCCCTCTCTCTTTCTTTTTCCAAAATCAAAATCCCTTGCGGATAAACACGCAAGGTTTTTTTTTTTTTTTTTCCGAATTCGCCGGTTTCGAATTTCCTTTT